>QWCE01000160.1_pt1 | contig 124282 bp, 107 predicted proteins | sample 1972531 | NCBI WGS metagenome assembly QWCE01 (sample SAMN09866716, study PRJNA288562) | Human gut metagenome isolate term4_stool, whole genome shotgun sequencing... | reverse complement strand
CGGCGAGGGCGGGTTTGGGCGGAGCCCAAAAGTAAAGAGATGTAAGCCAAGTGTTACTCACTATATACTATTTTTACACCAATTAATGGACTTGACCTATGCCGAGCCCCCTTATCTCGCGAAATCGGAGATTAAGGGGGAAAATATTGGGCCTCAAAATCTACCTTTATTATCATTTTAGGGATAAAATATAAAAACACCAAAAGTTCTATCACCATGCGTTCATTGTGCGTGGTTTCCATCTATATTACATAATCAGGGAGGAAGCGATAATGATCGAAACGGAAAGACTGATTCTTAGAAAGCTTCAAGAAAGCGACTTAGATGCCATTTTTGCCTGGGCATCCGATGAAGAGGTGGCGAAATACGTCACCTTCCCGACTCATCGAACAAAAGAGGATACCAAAAGAATTTTAGACCTCTGGTTACGCCAATATGAAGATGAAGACACGGTCCGATTTGCCATCGTAAAAAAAGATAGCTCTGAAGTCATGGGAATGATCGATGTGGCCAGGATTACTCCCGAAGGATACCCTGAGATCGGGTATTCTTCTGCAAAAAAATATTGGGGAAAGGGCTACATGACAGAAGCTTGTAAAGCCATGGTTGCCTATCTCTTTGAGCATGGTTATCAAAAAATACTCATCAGGGCAAGGATTGAAAATATCGGCTCAAACCGAGTAATTGAAAAAACCGGATTTGTCTTTATCAAAAGAGAAGAGGTCCACTTGGAAAAGTTGGACAAGATGGTGACCTTGAATTTCTATGAGATGGAGAGATGAGGAATTGATCCGGAAACATGGGGAAAATGAGGTGCCCTCCTAGGACTGGGGCACCCTGCCCTCTTCATAGCAGATAATGTTGTACGTCCTGATAGTTGACGTATTCCACTCCATTAAACAGGGGATAGGATTTTCCGGTATAAATAACCTTCGGGTTGAGTGCCGTCTCTTCGGCTTCCACAAAAGAGAATAGATTCTTAGAAAAAGAGCGGTTGGGTGTCATGGCGGTCTTGATTTCGCAGGGATAAAGCTTCTCTTCTTTTTTCATAATGACATCCACTTCCACGCCTTTTGCCGTTCTCATATAGAAAATATTCGGATTTTGATTCTGATTGAGTCTGGATTTGAGAAATTCTGAAACAATCAGATTCTCAAACAAATTTCCACGCAGGGGATCTCGACTTGCCTGGGTCTCCGTTTCTATTCCTAAAAGATAGGATGCGAGGCCGATTTCCGTAAAGTAAATCTTTGGAGATTTGATGATTTGCTTTGTGATATTGGAAAAATAAGGTTTTAACCGGAAGATGATATAGGAGGCTTCAAGGACAGAAAGCCATTCCGACAAGCTTGTGGATGATACGCCGACTTCCCCGGACAGCCCGGACAAGTTGACCACCTGTCCCACCCTGCCGGCTAAGAGCGTAAGAAATCGTAGGAATTTATCTAAATTCCTAATTTCCAACATTTCACGTAAGTCCTTTTCAACATAGGTGTTCAAATAGTCACGATAATATACACTAGGCTCTCTGGTTCCCTCTCGATATAATTCGGGCATAAGACCATTGATCAACAGCTGGTCTGTAGATAACTTTTCCAGTTCTTCTTCCTGGGCAAGTTCACGCATGCTTAGAGGCAGTAAGGAAAGAATCCCGGTTCTTCCGGCAAGGGATTGGGCGATTCCCTTCTGCAAGCTGGGTTGATGACTTCCGGTCAAGATAAAGCGGCCATTCTTCCCCCTATCCTCATCAACCATAACTTGTAGTGCTGATAGGAGCTCCGGAACCCTTTGAACTTCATCAATAATTAGAGGTTCTCCATAGGTGTGAAAAAATCCCCGATAATCCTCCTTTGCTAAAATCCGATTGACGGGATCCTCCAGGTTCACATAGTTATATCCGGGAAAGCTTGATTTCACCAAAGTTGTCTTCCCCGATTGCCTGGGACCGATAACGGTAACGACAGGTACTTGATCAGCTAATTTCAATAATTCCTTAGTCATTTCCCTATGGATCATTTCACCACCCCCTTATCGATTTTATCCTAACAAGTTTGGGCACTATTTTCAAGTACAACTTGAAAATAGTGCCCAAACTTCATTTTTCTATTCTTTTTCCCCTTCTTATGACTCACTGGGGAGGCCGGTGTCTGAACTCAGCCAGGATTTGCTTCCTCGGCGTCCTTGTCCCCTGATATTCTTGCAATGTAGCTAAATGTCAGGGTTTTTGACCCTGATATTTTTGCGATAAGTCAAAATAGCAGGGTGTTTTTTCCCCCTGATATTTTTTTGATTTGACAAATTGGCAGGGATTTTCCCCTGACATTCTTTCCGTTTGCTCAATAATCAGGGTATTTTTCGGCCCTGATTATATTGTGATCGAGCGAATTGTCAGGGTTTCTCGCCCTGATATTCGTGCAATTGAGCCAACTATCAGGGTTCCCGGCTCGGGTGGAATGGCGAGCCAGGGCGATCCCGCGGGAATCAACTCTCTCTATGATAAAATGAGTCCAGCCAAATCACACAAAATGACGACTACAACAAAAAGGAGGTTGGCATGATAGAAATCTATGGGACCCTGGGCCCGGCTTGTGCCCGGGTGTCCTGTCTGAAAGAGATGATCGATGCCGGGATGACCGGGATCCGCCTCAACCTATCCCACACCGGCCTGGCCCAAGCGGAGCCATGGATCCGGGCCCTCCACCAGGCGGAGAGGGAGGCCGGGAGGGCGGTATCGCTCCTGGTCGACCTCCAGGGGCCGGAACTTCGGACGGGGATCCGGACCCGGCCTCTTCCTTTGGAAAAGGGCCAGGTCCTTCCCCTCTATTTTTCGGGGGATAGCCCGACCCGGGAGGATGAGGCGGATGGCCCGGTCCTTCCCAAAGAATGCAAGGACTTTCTCCGGCCCGGCCAGGAGGTCCAGGTGGATGACGGGAAGATCCTCCTGGAAGTCCTCCCCGGGGGGGGGCGGCTCATGGCCCGAGTCCGCCAAGCCGGCCTCCTGGGCGGGCGAAAGAGCCTGGCCCTGCCGGGCTGCCGGATCCCCATGCAGGCCCTGACTCCGGCGGATCGGGAGAATATGGTCCTCTTTTCCGACATGGGGGTGGACGAGGTCATGCTCCCCTTTGTCCGGTCAGCCCGGGACCTCTTGGACCTGAGGGAGGCCCTGGACAAGTCGGGGAACCCGGAGGTCCGGATCCTGGCCAAGCTGGAGAACCGCCAAGGCCTTGATGCCCTCGACGACCTCATCCCCCTGGCCGACACCATGGTCATCGCCCGTGGGGACCTGGGCACGGCCGTCCCCCTTTGGGAGCTTCCCTGGGTCCAGAAGATGGTGGCTCAACAATGCAAAAAGGCGGGCCGCCCCTTCATGGTCGTCACCCAGATGCTGGACTCCATGATGACCCGCCCCCTCCCCACTCGAGCAGAAGTTTCCGACATCGCCAATGCGGTTTGGGACGGAGCGAGCGCCGTCATGATCACCGGCGAAACCGCCGCCGGGGCCTATCCGGTGGAGGCCATGGACTACCTGGTTAAAACCGTCCGTTTCGCCGAAAATCACATTCCCCGACGATAAGATTGCGCGACTAAGGAGGCAACCATGTCCACCATTCACTGCAGCTTTCGCTCCCAGACCCTGGGCAAATCTAACCCCTTCATCATGGTGATGCCGGAAGAAGGTACGCCCTACACCCTGCCGGGCCTGGAACCCCGACTGGTCTTTGGCCTTCATGCCCTTTCCGCCGGCTATGAACAGCTCTACGCCAAGACCCCCATCCAGTTTTTTGCCGACACCTACAACATGACCTTCGTCCTCCCCCAGGCCGACCGGTCCTTCTACCTTAACGGCGTCTATCCTTATGAGGACTACATCACCGAAGAGCTCCCCGACTACCTCGACCGCCATTTCAAACTCCCCGACCGGTCCCGTTGGTCCGTCCTCGGCGTATCCATGGGGGGCTATGGAGCGGCCAACCTCTATGCCAAGCACCCCGACCTCTTTTCCTCCTGTGCTTCTTTTTCGGGGGCCTTCGACATCCCCCTCATGCAGGAATTGTCCAAAGCTGACCCCTACCGAGTGGGTCAAGAGAGCCTGGACCCCATCCTCCAGGATTCCTTTGACTCCCTCTTTGACCGGACCTTCCCTAAAAATGGAAAAATCGCCCTCTTCTGTGGAAAATCGGACTTCCTCTACCCCTCCAACCTCCGCCTGGCGGAAAAGCTGGAAAAGGAAGGGGTCGAAGCCCATATCCACTTTGAAGAAGGCGACCATGATTGGATCTTCTGGTCTAGCGTCTTTGAAGAGGGTCTGCGTTTTCTCCAAGGGGTGAATCCGGAGAAATAGAATCTTTTCCCATCATTTCTTTCAGCTCTTCAATAATGGGGCGGGTCCCCTCCAACCAGGCCGAGGGATCCAGTTCCTCCCCCGTCAGCCACCGGCCCTGGCTGGCCTCCACCAGGGTCATCTCTCCCAGGGGCCTGGCCCAATAGAGGGAGAGCCGGACCCGGTATTCCGGGTAGTCATGGACCGCCTTCCGGTAGAGGCCCAGGATTTCCATGTCCACCTGCAGCTCCTCCCGGATCTCCCGCCGGAGGGCCTCCTCCGGGCTCTCCCCGGGCTTGACCTTCCCGCCCGGAAATTCCCAGTAGCCTTGATAGGGGCCATAGCCCTTCTCCGTCCCGAAGATCCGCCCTGGCCTTTCCGGTCGGTCGCAGAAGACGGCCACCACTACATCAATATCCATCAGATCTTTTTTCTTTCCTTAAGCAGGGCCTGGACCTTATTCATGAAGCGGGGGTAGAGGTCATCAAAGCGGGGGATGTCCTCTTCCTTGGGATCCTCCAGGAAATCCTCCATTTCCTTGGCCAAGGCCATAAGCTCCTCATCCGCCTCCTCCTCATGGAGGGCCTGGGCAACGACCAGCCCCTTCTGAGCCAGGGTCATCCGCTTCATGAACTCATGCTCCTTGGCATTTTCCTCCACCAGCTTGGCATAGGGCCACTTCCGGTTGGTCTCAGTCAGGCCGGCCTTGAGGGGGATGTAAAAATCCTCCTCCTGGCAGAGGTCCAGGAAATCCGACAGGGCCTCTCCCCCCATGCCCACAAAGAGCTCATGCTCCAGGTCCCGCTCCGCCACAGGCTCCTGGACCCGGTCGTTATCAATGGGGCCATCCACCATGAGGTCCTCCACCGTCATAGAAAATTCCTCATCCGACACCGGCCGGAGGCCGAAGCCCGACCGTGTGGCCAGGTCTTTTAACTTCTCAAAGCGGTCGCCGCGAAAACCATAGCAAATAATATAAGGTGTTTTCATTCTTTTTCTCCTCATTTGTTTTATTTATTCATTCCGAATGGGTAATAATAAAGAACTAACGACCATCAGGAGGAAAATTATGCAGAAAAAGACCCCCAAGCCACATAGACCCTCCGCCAGGTCCACCCGGCGGAGGAGGCCCGACCCCCTCAAGCGGTCAAGGGCCCCCTTCTACCTCCTCCTGGTCCTGGTCCTCTCCATGGCCTTCTTCTATTATCTGGTCAATTGGGGGCCCCTGGCCTACCGGAGACATACCGTTTCCGACCTCCCCTACCACGACCTCTTTATCCCTAAGGCCCAAGAATATGGCCTCTCCCCCTACCTGGTGGCCGGGGTCATCCAACAGGAATCCGCCTTCAAGCCCAAGGCCGAGTCCCCGGTCGGTGCCCGAGGGCTCATGCAGGTCATGCCCGATACCGGCCGCTATATCGCCCGAAAAAGAGGGCTGGACTTCGACCCCGATGACCTCTACCGGCCGGAAACCAACATCGACTACGGCTGTTGGTACCTCTCCTACCTGATGAAGCGCTTTGACGGGGTCATCCCCACCGTCCTGGCCGCCTACAATGCCGGCCCCAACATCACCCAAAAATGGCTGGAGGATCCGGAGTATTCCAAGGATGGCCGGACCCTAACCCGGATCCCCTATGGAGAGACGGACCGGTATGTGGTCAAGGTTATGGGCTATATGGAGGATTTTCGGGAGAAATCCAATGCTAGCGATCAATGACAAAACCCTGGTCAGGAAATTGGCCAGGGTCTTTTTTTGTCCTATTCTTCCGCCAAAAATTCCATCCGGGGAAGGCGGACCGACTTGACCGGCCCATAGACTTGGACCTGGAGGATGGCCCCATTCTGGGGAGCCAGGCCCTTGAGGGACTGGTTGGTCCCCATGACCCAGCCCAAGGCCGAAGAAAGGACATTGTAATGGCAGACCAGAAGGTAGTTTTCATTGAAAGCCGGATCCGGCCGCATCCCATAGGGGGTGGCCACAAAGGAGGCCCGCTCCTTGGCCGACAGCTCGTCCAAAACCGACCAAACCCGCCGGCAGACCTCCTCATAGGTCTCCCCCTCCGGAGCCGCATAGGTAACGGGGTTGGCACAGAGGGCGGCATAGTCCGCCTGATACTGGTCCCAAACCTGGGTCGGTGTCAGGCCCTCGAATACCCCGAAGGACCGCTCCCGAAGGCGGGGCTCACGAACCGCATCCGGATAGCCCAGAGCCTCCGCCGTCTGGATGCAGCGGGTGTAGTCGGAGGTGAAAATGCCATCAAAATGGATTTTGTTCAAATAGGCCTTGGCCGGCTTGAGCTCATCCAGATACTGAGGATCCAGCTCTGTGGACCCGTCGCTGTAGGTGTTGGCCATATTGGACAGGGACCTGCCATGGCGGACAAGATAGATGTTCAAATCGCTGCTCGCTTTCTATTACAGGACCCGGCTTTGGACGGGCCGGCCCTCCAGGAAGTCTTGGGCGTTCTTCAGGACGATGTCGGCCCGCTTGGCCATGGCTTCTTGGGTGAAATAGGCCACATGGGGGGTCAGGAGAACATGGGGGGCGGTCAACAAGGGCTCGGACTCATCCAAAGGAGGCTCCCGGTCAAAGACATCCACCCCGGCTCCGGCGATCTTCCCCTCGCCCAGAGCCCGGGCCAGGTCCCGGCTGTTGACGATAGGTCCCCGGGCACAGTTGATGAGGATGGCCGTCTCCTTCATGAGGGCCAGCTCCTTGGCGGTGATGGTGTTCCGGGTCTCCTCGTTCTGGGGGAGGTGGACCGTGACGATGTCTGACTGGCGGAGAAGGTCCTCCAGGCTGAGGTAGTCCATCCCCATGTCGACCAGGTCCTGGTGGACGGACCGGTTGTAGCCGACCAGGCGGGCCCCTAGGGCCTGAAAGACCTGAGCCACCCGGGTCCCGATCTTCCCGGTCCCGATGATCCCCACCGTCCGACCGGCAACCTCACCGCCCAGGAAGTCCGCCGCTTTTCCTCCCCGGCGGATGGCCCGGTCGGCCTCTTTGATTTGCCGGAGGAGGGAGATGGTCATGCCGACAACCAGCTCCGCCACCCCTTCATCCGAATAGCCGGCGGCATTGGACACCTGGATCCCCTTGGCCTTGCAGGCCTCCAAGGGGATGTGGTCCAATCCCGTAAAGGCCACGTTGATGTATTTGAGGTTCTTGGCCGACTCCACCACTTCCTCCGGCATAGGGGTATTGGCCAGGATGACCTGGTCGGCATCCCCCACCCGGTCCAACCATTCCCGGGTGGAGGCGGGCTTGGTCTCATAGGCAGTAAAAGAGTGTCCATCCTGTCCCAAAGCCTCCCGGAAAGCGTCCAGGATGTCTTGGCTGATGGTCAAGGGTTCCACGAGTACAGTTCTCATATTAATTCTCCTTCTGGTCATTATTCGGGTAGGAGGCCGAAGCCAGGCTGAGGCCATAGATAGGGATCCCTCGCTCCAGCAGGGGACCCGCCCCTTCCACCATGGTCCGGCCGGTCGTCACGAGGTCGTCCACCAGGATACCCTCCTGGTCGACCAAGTCCTGGACCCGCACCTTACCGGTGACTATTTCCTTCCCTATAAAAAATTCAGCGGATAAAAAGCCATCCTCCTCGGCCAGGACATAGGACCCCTTCACATTGTCCATCCGGTCCCGGCGGGAGAGGGTGTGCTGCTCCCGAGATTCCCGGATCTTCCGCAGGGCATGGACCAGGACCAGCCCTCTCCTCATGGCCAGGCCACGGGCGAAGTTCAGGGCCGGGTTGTAGGCCCGGAGGGTCTCCCGCCGTTGCCGCATGGGAAGGTAGGTCAGCCATCCGGCCCGGGAAAGAACAGGGTGATTTTTCATATAGTCATCCAAAATCGAGACGAAGATCTCTTCCTTATAGCTCTTCCCTGAAAATTTGTAGTCCGCGAATTGGTCCCGGAGGAAGTGGTTGTAGAAGGAAGCTGAAAAAACCGTAAGATCCGATTCCTCCGTCAGCTTCCGGCGGGTGGAAGTCCGATCGATGGCCGCCCGGCAGGAGGGGCAGAGACCCCCGGATAGGGCCCTCCCCCTCTCCCCGCAGGCCAGGCAGAATCCCTCCTCCTCAAAGAGGAGGCCGAAAAGTCGGGCCCCCGGTCCTCCCTCCCAAAATGTCCCATTATTGTTCCTTTTCATTCCTCCTCCTTAAAAATCAAAGGGTGACCCTCTTTCCAGACTCTCCACGATGGCCCGGTCCAAAGAGGTCTGGCGGGCATCCGACCGGTCATTCTTGATCATGGACTCCATGACCCTCCGGCTCCCCACCAGGATGCAGAGCTTCCTGGCCCGGGTGATGGCGGTGTAGAGGAGGTTCCGGGTCAGGAAAAAGGGCGGCCCGGCCACCATAGGAAGGACCAGGCAAGGAAATTCCGACCCCTGGGCCTTATGGATGGTGATGGCAAAGGCATGGTCCAACTCCCCCATGGTCTGGATGTCGTAGGTCACCCGGCGGCCTTCAAAGTCCACAACCAGGCCTTCGCCCTCCGGGAGGACCTCCTGAACAAAGCCAAAGTCCCCATTGTAGACCCCCTGGCCCTGGACCTCCCCTCCATCGGTCCAGAGGAGGTTGTAGTTGTTTTTGACCTGCATAACCTTGTCCCCCGGCCAAAAGCTCCGGTCCCGGCCCGAGGTCACATGGTCCGACCAGGCCCCTTGGGGGTTGAGGGCGGCCTGGAGCCTCCGGTTGAGCTCCTCGACCCCGCAAACCCCCTTCTTCATGGCTGAAAGGACCTGGATGTCCCTGAGGGGGTCCCAATCATAGGCCTGGGGCAGGCGGCGGGCGACCAGGTCTTCCACCAGGTCCGCCGCATCCCGGTCTGTAGGCGTGGGGAGGAAGAAGAAGTCCCCCTCCTTGTCATTGACCTCCGGAAGCTGGCCATGGTGGATCCGGTGGGCGTTGGAGACGATGAGGGACTCCTTGGACTGGCGATAAATCCGGTCCAACTTGATGGTGGGAATGACCTCGGACCGGATGAGGTCATGGAGGACATTGCCGGCCCCCACCGAAGGGAGCTGGTCCACATCCCCGACCAAGACCAGGCGGGCCCCATCGGGCAAAGCCCGGACCAAGGTGGCCATAAGGGAGAGATCGATCATGGAAGCCTCATCGACGATGAGGGCATCTAAGGGAAGGGGGTTGTCCCCGTCGTATTCGGGGATGACCCCGCCCTCCTCCGACCCCTTGAAGCCCAGGAGCCGGTGGATGGTGGAGGCGGTCCGGCCGGTGGACTCCTCCATCCGCTTGGCCGCCCGTCCTGTGGGGGCGGCCAGGTCGGAGGTCAGGCCGTTTTGGTCAAAAACCTCCAGGATGGCCCGGAGGATGGTGGTCTTTCCGGTTCCCGGTCCCCCGGTGATGACCAGGATGGGTTCCCGGGCCGACCGGTCCACCGCCTCTTCCTGGAGGCCGGAGAGCCGGAGGCCCATGGCTCCTTCGACCTTGCTCTTGTCGATGACCAGGTCCTCCCGGTCCTCTTCCATGAGGATGGCCAGACGGCCGGCGATGACCTGCTCCGCCGAATAGGCCCAGTCCGGATACCAGCGGTCCTCAGGGCCGGGGATGGGGCCCCCTTCCCGGTGGATCCGCCCCTGACCTTCCAGGGCTTCCAGGGCCGGGTCCAGGTGGGAGGAGGCCAGGCCCAGGAGCTTTTCCAGCTCCTCTTCCAGCCGGTCGCCCGTCCAAAAGGAAGACCCTTCTTCCTCCATCCGGGTCTGGAAGAGATAGTGGAGGCCGGCCAGGGTCCGGAAGTAAGAGTCCTCCTCCACCCCCAGCTTCCGGGCCAGCTTGTCGGCGGTCAAAAAGCCCACTCCCTCAATATCCTCAGCCAGGCGGTAGGGGTTTTCCCGGATGATGGCTTCCGTATTCCGCCCATACTTGTCCAGGATCCGGGAGGCCAGCTTCATCCCCAAATCCAGGGACTGAAGGTAAATCATGGAGGCCCGGTTGGCGGCCTGGTCGAGGAGGGCCTGGTGGATTTCCTCTGCCCTCTTCTTCCCGATCCCCCGGATCCTCTTCAGGGACTCCGGGTGGTCCGTGATGGTTTCCAGGGTTTTCTCCCCATAGAGGTCGACCAGCTTTTGGGCCCGGCTTTCTCCGATGTGGGGAAAGAGGCCGGACGACAAATAAGCCACCAACTGCTCTCTCGTTGATGGCTCCTTCTTTGTCCAGCTTGTTACCGAAAATTGGGCACCGAACTTGGGGTGGATGGCCAGGTCCCCGTCCAGAACATAGGCCTCCCCCGGATTGATGTCCAAAAAGTTTCCCACGCAGGTCAAGGGACCGTCCTCCGTGGCCAGCACGAAGACGGTGAATCCGTTCTCCCGACTGTGATAGCGGACCCGGTCCACAACCCCTTCAACCTGCATGGTGTTTTCCTTTCTTGACCCGGCCCTCCGGCCTAGTCGTCCTCCTCCATCCGGAAAATATCAGCACCCAAGCCCCGGAGTTTTTCCTCAAACTTGTAGTAACCCCGGTCTAAGTGGAAGACATTGTAGACCTGGGTCTCGCCCTCGGCGACCAGGCCGGCCAGGACCAGGGCGGCGCCCGCCCGGAGGTCGGTAGCCTGGACCTTGGTCCCGACCAGGTGGTCAACTCCCCGGATGATGGCCTCATTGCCCTCGGTCAGGATCAATGCCCCCATCTTGTTGAGTTCGTCTACATGCATGAAGCGGTTCTCAAAAACCGTTTCATCCACCTTGGACTGGCCTTTCGCCATGGTCATCATGGCCATGAACTGGGCCTGGACATCCGTGGGCAGGCCCGGATAGGGAAGGGTCCGGATGTTGATGGCCTTGGGTCGGCCGGAGGCATGGATGGTGATCCTGTCCTGGTCCTCATCCTCATTGATGTCGCAGCCGGCTTCTCTCAGCTTGGCCAAAACGGGACGGATGTGTTCGCTAAGGACGTTTTCCACCGTCACCTCGCCCCCCGTCATGGCAGCCCCAACCAGGAAGGTGGCCGCTTCAATCCGGTCGGGGATGATGGAGTGTCGGGCACCGGTCAGGTGGTCCACCCCTTGGATGACCACAGTGGAGGTTCCGGCTCCCCGGATCTTCCCCCCCATCTTGTTGATGAAATTGGCCAAGTCCACGTTTTCCGGCTCCTTGGCGGCATTTTCGATGATGGTTTCTCCCTTGGCCATGGAAGCCGCCAGCATGATGTTCTGGGTCGCCCCGACAGAGGGGAAGTCCAGGTAGATCCGACCACCCACCAGGCCGCTGGAGGGGGCCTTGGCCCCGATGATATTGGGTTCCTGGTCAATCTCCGCACCCAGGGCGGCAAAGCCCTTGAGGTGGAGGTCCACCGGCCGCTTGCCGATAGAGCAACCGCCCGGCAGGCCGATCTTAGTCCGGCCAAACTTGGTCAGGAGGGGGCCCATGACGATGAAGGAGGCCCGCATCCGGTTGACCAGGTCATAGGGGGCCTCATACCGGTCGACGGTGGTGGGGTCGATCCGGATGACATCCTCTCCAATGTAGTCCACTTTGGCATTGAGGGACCGCAGGACCTCGACCATGACGTCAACGTCCCGTAAGGGGGGAATATTCTCCAGGATAATCTCCTGGTTGCCGAGGAGGGAGGCGGCTAAAATTGGCAGGGCGGCATTCTTTGCCCCGGAGATGGGAACCGTCCCCCGAAGGGGCTCACTCCTTCGAACTCTAATATAAGTCATATTTATCCTCGCTGGTGTCTCTTCGAATCCCTTCTTTTCGGGAAATGATTCCAAATACCTTCTTTATTTCGTCCCGAAGAGGCGGTCGCCCGCATCGCCCAAGCCCGGAAGGATATAGGCATCCTCATTGAGCTGGCGGTCCAGGCCGGCCAGGGTGATGTCCACGTCCGGGTGGGCATCATGGACGGCCTTGATTCCCTCGGGTGCCCCGATAATGGCCACCGCATGGATGGACTCGCAGCCGTACTTCTTCAGGGAAGAAATGGTGTCGATCATGGACCCGCCGGTGGCCAGCATGGGGTCAAGGACGAAGATTTCCCGGTCCTTCACATCCGCCGGCATCTTGAAATAGTATTCCACCGGCTTGTGGGTTTCGGGATCCCGGTAAAGGCCGACATGGCCCACCCGGGCGGAGGGAACGATGGTCAGGAAGGCGTCCACCATGCCCAATCCGGCACGAAGGATGGGAACGAAGCAGAGTTTTTTCCCGGACAGCTGGTAACCCGTGGTCTTCTCCATGGGGGTCTCGATTTCAATCTCTTCCAAGGAAAGGTTTTTCGTCGCCTCATAGCCGGCCAGGATGGCGATCTCCCCCACCAGCTTGCGGAATTCATTGGTCCCCGTATTCTTGTTCCTCAGAATGGTGAGCTTGTGCTTGATTAAAGGGTGGTCCAGGACTCTGACATTTTCCATATTTTCTCCTATTCTTCGATGACGCGACCGGCCGCCGCCTTCCGCATCCGGTTCATGATGGATTCTCCGTAGCCCAGGGGCGGAACCCCCATGGCAAGAATGACCGCCATCCCGGCCATATCAAATCGACGCAAATTGGTGAAGAGGCTGTGTCCCATCTCGCTGAGATCGGACCGGGAGCCCTGGCTGATGATATAGGGCTCCGGGCCGCCGGCCGCCTTGACCGCTTCCCGGACGGGCCGGATATTCTCTTCAAAAAGAAGGAGACCCACCCCATCGGGGGACTCCGCCTCCAGGTAGCGGGTGACCATATCCCTTACTGCCTTTTCCATACTATCACTTTTATCCACAAAAAGGGTCATTTCCGCCCGGGGGGCGTAATGTTTATATTTTTGGCCGGGGGATTTGGGCAGGACCTGGCCGGGACCCAGCCCCGGATCCAGGGCCACCCCCGGCAGGTAGGGGGCCAGGATTTCCGGCGTATAGAAGCCCGGCCGGAGGACCTGGGCCGGCTCTACCGTCAAGTCCACGACGGTCGATTCAATCCCGATCTCGCAGGGTCCCCCGTCTAAAATGAGGGGGAGGCGGCCCGCCATGTCCTGGTAGACGTCCTGGGCATTGGTGGGCGAGGGCCGGCCCGAGAGGTTGGCCGAAGGGGCGGCCACCGGCCTTTGGGCAGCCCGGAGGAAGGCCCGTCCGATGGGGTGGGAGGGCATCCGGATCCCCACCGTGTCCCCACCGGCCGTCACCTGGTCGGGGATGAGGGAGGACCGGCGGAAGACCAGGGTCATGGGCCCGGGCCAGAGGTCCTCCATGAGCTTTTGGAAGGGGGTCAGGTCCTGGTCCACCAGGGCCGGGACCTGGTCGAAGTCAGCAATGTGGAGGATGAGGGGGTTGTCAGAAGGCCGACCCTTGGCCCGGAAGATGGACCGGACGGCTTCCGGGTTGAGCCCGTCCGCCCCCAGGCCGTAGACCGTCTCCGTTGGGAAGACGACCAGTTCTCCTTGGCGGATGAGGGCTCCGGCCCGGTCCAGGACCTCCTCCAACCCCTGGGCCCGGACGGGGATGAGGTCGGTCTTCCGGTCGGCCTTGATTTGGGATACGCCCAGGCCTTCCGGGGCCTGGCTTCCGGCATCCACCCGGGAAGGGCCCAGGGCCCCGGCCTTAGTCATGGCTTTCGACCTCGGAGAGGGCGTGGTTGAGTTTGGGGATGAGCTGCTTTTTCCGGGAGAGGAGGCCGTCGGCTACGAAGGTGTGGTCCACCAGGTTGGCGCCGAACTCCTTGGCCACCAGGTCGGCATGGTCCCCGGCCACCATGACCCGGGAGGACTCCCGGAAGATGTTGGTCATGAGGAGGAGGTAGGTGTCGTCCCCTTGCTCCTTGAGGATCCGGTTCATCTCCTTAAAGAGCTTGTCGTTGATCTCCCCCTGGATATTGTCTTCCATGGTGAAGACCTGGGCGACCCGAATTTTATGCTTGTGGATGTCGAAGAATTTGACGTCCTCGGTCAGGATATCCTTGGCCTTCTTGAAGGTCAGGTCCGTCCCGGCCTTGAACATTTCCATGGCATATTCCTCGGGGTCGATCCCGGCAATGGGGGCCAGGCGGGCAACGGCCTGGCGGTCAGCTTCCGTCGTGGTCGGGGACCGGAAGAGGAGGGTGTCCGAGATGATGGCCGAGCACATGAGGCCGGCAGCCAGACGGGAGGGGCGGATCCCCTGTTCATAGTAGATCTGGGAGATGATGGTGGAGGTGCAGCCCACCGGGACGTTGCGGAAGTAGATGGGACCGGCTGTGGTCACATTGGCCACCCGGTGGTGGTCGATGATCTCCAGGATCTCCGCCTGGTTGAGGTCGGGGATGGACTGGGAGGCCTCGTTGTGGTCAACCAGGATGACCTTCTTCTTTTCCGTGTTGATCAGGTGGTAGCGGGAGATGGACCCGACGACCCGGTTTTGGGAATCCACGATGGGATAGGACCGGAAGCGGGTGGAAGCCATCTTCTGCTGGACATCCGGGAGGAAGTCGGTGGTGTGGAAGTAGACCATGTTTTCGGTGGTCATGAGGAAGCCCACCGGGACGGCCTGGGGAAGGAGGCGGGTGGCGGTGAAGGTGGAAAGGCCCGTGGAAAGGACGGTGACCCGGTAGTCCTCAGCCAGGCGGGCCAGGTCCTCGCTCAGCTTAGTGTTGTTGGTCAGGATGAGGAGGGCTACTCCCTTCTTGATGGCATCTTCCTGGGCGTTTTCCCGGTCTCCCACCAGGACAATGTCATTTTCTTTGATGAGCTCATTGTCCACATGGCTCATGGCGTAGATGGCGATGTCGCCGGAGATGGTCCGGGGGTCGTCCGGGAGGAATTGGATCTCGGCGGAAAGGACGTCCATGATGTTGGAGAGGGGGGTCTGGGACCGACCCAGGATGTTGTCGTTCCAGATGTTGGCATAGGAGTTGGCGATGTTGGATAGGGCGATGATCCCGATCAGCTTCTCTTCCTCATCCACCACCGCCAGGTTATTCTGATAGTTGGCCTGGATAATTTCCGTGGCCTGGTAGAGGGAGGTCCCCGGTGAAATCCCGTAGGAGGAGTCGAAATTGATGTCTCCCAAAATAGGTTGGATGGACTCCAGGTATTGGGGCGGCTTGGCTCCAAAATAGTCCAGGACAAAGCGGGTTTCCTGGTTGAGCTCGCCCAGGCGGACCGGGATGGCTTCAACGTCCCCGATCCGATTTTTCAGCTCCGCATAGGCCAGGGCCGAGCAGATGGAGTCCGTATCCGGGTTTCGGTGGCCCGTGATATAGACTTTTTCCTTATTCATTCCTTTAGTCATGGTTCTCCTCTTCTGTCTTCTCTTCTTCGATACTCTCCATCCCATAGAATTCCAGGGACCGGTTGAGGATGTCCATAAATTCCTCTCCGGTGATGGTCTCTTTCTCCAAGAGATAGCCGGCGATGTCGTGGAGCTGGCGTTCGTATTTCTCCAGGGTGGCATAGGCTGCCTTGTGGGCTTGACCGATGATGGCCTGGACCATCTTGTCCACCTCCGAGGCCGTGTCGGGGCCGGCCATGAGGTCGGTGTCGCTACTCAGATAGGGGGAGGTCACGGTCTCCAAGGCCAGGAAGCCGAACTCATCGGTCATCCCGAAGCGGGTGACCATGGCCCGGGCCAGTCGGGTGGCCTGGAGGATGTCGTTGGAGGCCCCGGTCGTCCGGGTATGGAAGACCAACTCCTCCGCCGACCGTCCGCCGGTCAGGACCTGGATCCGGTTAAGCAGGTCTTCCTTGGTCTCCAGGACCTTCTCCTCCTCATCCACCTGCATGGTGTAGCCCAGGGCTCCCGAGGTCCTGGGAATGATAGTAATCTTGGTCACCGGGGCCGACCGCTTCTGCATGGCGGCGACCAGGGCATGGCCCACCTCATGGTAGGCGATCATCTTCTTGTCCCGGTCGGTGATAACGGCGTTCTTCTTCTGCTGGCCGGCGATGACGGTCTCGACGGATTCGATGAGGTCTTCGGTCGTTACCTTGGACCGTCCCTGACGGACCGCCCGGAGGGCCCCCTCATTGATGATGTTGGCCAGGTCGGCTCCGGAGGTTCCGGCCGTCATCCGGGCCACCTGGTCGAAGTCCACATCCTCGACCATTTTGACATCCTTGGCGTGGACCTTGAGGATGTCCAACCGTCCCCGGACGTCGGGGAGTTCCACCCGGACCATCCGGTCGAAGCGGCCGGGACGGGTCAGGGCAGGATCCAGGACCTCCGGCCGGTTGGTGGCGGCCAAAATGACCACCCCGGTGTTGGCATCGAAACCGTCCATCTCTGAGAGGAGCTGGTTGAGGGTCTGCTCCCGTTCGTCGTTGCCACCCAAACCGTGGCCGTCCCTGCGCTTGCCGATAGCGTCGATCTCATCGATAAAGACGATACAGGGGGCTTTTTTCTTGGCTTCCTTAAAGAGGTCTCGGACCTTGGAAGCCCCCATGCCCACGAAGAGCTCAACAAATTCCGAGCCCGAAATAATGAAGAAGGGAACATCCGCCTCCCCGGCCACAGCCTGGGCCAGGAGGGTTTTTCCGGTTCCCGGAGGGCCGACCAGGAGGACTCCCTTGGGGCAAAGGGCCCCGATTTGCTTATACTTGGTCGAGTTGTCCAGGAAGTCCACCACCTCATTAAGTGATTCCTTGGCCTCATCCTGCCCCGCCACGTCGGCAAAGGACTTGCCGGTTTCCGCCTTGACGTAAACCTTGGCGTTGGACTTGCCGAAGGACATGGCGTTGGACCCGGGCATGTTCTTCATGAGCTGGCGGCCGATGAGCCAGAATATAGCCAGGGGGAAGATGAAGGTGAGAAGGAAGGTCAGGATGGGGTTGGGCGGAGAGGGTATGGTCGCTCCGAATTCCACCCCTTTTCGTTTCAGGCTTTCCGTCAGGCTGGGGTCGTTCCACGGCCCGGTTTCATAGGTCTGGATGTTGCCCTTGTCATCCTTGGCTTCGAAGACATAGCGGTTTTCCTTGAGGGAGACCTTGGTGACCCGGTCATTGTTCAAATCCTCGATAAAGTTGGAGAAGGGGACCTCCTTAACCTGCTTCTTTCGTATGCCGGGGACCAAAAAGATTTGGGCTAAAATCAAGGCAGCCAGGACGATAATATAATAGTAGGTTATCTTCCTGGGCTTCCTGTTCTTGTTGTTTTTCATGGCGTTCCTTTCTTTGCTGGTGTGATCTCGAATCCCTGGAATTGGGTATAAAAATTCAAAGGTTGGATTAAAGGTTGGATTTGGGACTTATTATTTTTTACCCATCCTATCCCATTCCACCGGGAAAACTGTAACTGACGCCGGAAATTCGGCGAAAGGGCCGGAAAAAGGGCCCGCATCTCAACTGAAAGTGAGGAGGAAAGAATGGGATTAATTAAAGCAGGGGCCGGAGCCATCGGTGGCGGCCTGGGCGATGCCTGGCTGGAATCCATAGAATCGGCCTATATGGGCCCCGAAATCATCACCGCACCGGGCGTCTCCCGGTCCAAAAACGACCGGAGAAATTCCAATACAAAGAATACGCCCGACACGATTTCCAACGGGTCCATCATCCACGTCGGTGTCAACCAATGCATGCTCCTCATCGACGGCGGAAAGATCGTCGACTACACGGCGGAGCCAGGCTACTTCAAGGTGGATCATTCCTCCATGCCTTCCCTCATGAATGGGGAACTGGGCAGTTGGGTCAAGGAATCCTTCAACCGCTTCCGCTTTTCCGGGTCAACCCCCCTCAAGCAACAAGCTTATTATATCAACCTCCAGGAGATTCGGGGGATCAAGTTCGGCACTCCCAACCCCGTTTCCTATTATGATAACACCTACAATGCGGAGCTCTTCCTCCGGGCCTTCGGCACCTACACCATCCGGGTAGTTGACCCCATCCTCTTCTACCGTGAGGTGGCCGACCACGATGCTTCCACTTCCGTGTCCATGCAGGATGTGAATGAGCAATACCGGAACGAGTTCCTGACGGCCTTCCAAACCGCCCTCAACCGCTTCTCCCGTGAGGGTGAGCGGATCGTCTACATCAACTCCCGTGGCCAGGAGCTGGCCGACTACATGCAGGAGGCCCTGGACGATAAGTGGCGGAAAGAAAGAGGGATGGTGGTCGAAAATGTGGCCATCGCCTCCATCTCCTATGATGAGGAATCCCGGAAGCTGGTCGAGATGCGGAGCCAGGGTGCCATGTTGGGCGACCCCTCCATCCGCGAAGGCTATGTCCAAGGGGCTATCGCCCGTGGCCTGGAAGCCGCAGGGTCAAACGAAGCCGGTGCCGGCCAGGCTTTCATGGGCATGGGGATCGGCATGAATGCCATGGGCCAGGGCATGGGGCAATTCTCCCAGACCAACGCCCAGCAGATGGCAGAGGAAGCCCGGAAAAACCAGGAGGCCTCTGGTGGAGCTGGGGTTGCGGAGGTCGCTGGAACTTCCGGCGGGGCCGGTGGCGCCGGCGTGGCTGGTGGGACTTCCGGCGGGACTGGGGTCGCTGCCGACCGCTGGATTTGCCCGGAGTGCAAGCATGAGAATAGCGGAAAATTCTGTTCAAATTGTGGAACAAAGAAGCCGGAGGCTGTCGAAGCCCACTGCCCCAACTGCGGAGAGCTCCTGGAGGATCCCTCTGCCAAGTTCTGCTCCAATTGTGGCCACAAGCTGATCGGCTCCTCGGCAGATGGGCCCCAGGAAGAAAAATAAAGGCGGCCTTCTAATAGTGGCGGGCTTTCTATAGGAAGCTACCGGAGAATAGGAATGAGACTGTGTCCGAACGATGGGGCGTTCGGGCACAGCCTTTTTTTCGCCTGGAAGGATGATGGGAGAATGGCGGGGTGGGCGGCTTGGGAGAAGGGGGCGAGGTTATGAGGTTTGCCAGGGTAAGGCCGCCCTGGCTGGAGCCTAATTTTTCCGCGAGCCAGGGTAAGGCCGCCCTGGGAAACAGGGCTGAAGAATACTTCCCAGGGAAGGGTGTCCCTGGGAGATGGCGGATCCATGAGGTTTACCAGGGAAGGGGCTCCCTGGGAAATGGCGGATTCATGAGGTTTACCAGGGAAGGGCCACCCTGGGAGATGGCGGATCCATGAGGTTTACCAGGGAAGGGGCTCCCTGGGAGATGGCGGATCCATGAGGTTTACCAGGGAAGGGCCACCCTGGGAGATGGCGGATCCATGGGGTTTACCAGGGAAGGGGCTCCCTGGGAAATGGCGGATTCATGAGGTTTACCAGGGCTGGGCCACCCTGGGAGATGGCGGAATGATGAGGTTCCCAGGGAAGGCCAGCCCACCTCTCCGCTCCCTAATCCTGCTGGTCCTGGAAGAAGCGGATCATGTCCTTCATGGGCTGGCTGAGCCATTTTTTCTTATGATAGATGAGCTGCCGGTTCATGGAGAGGTGGAAGTCTTCCACGGGGAGGATCTTGAGCTTGCCGTCGGCCATGTGGTGGCGGAGGCTGTACTCGGGGAGGAAGGAGATGCCGCCATTGTCTTCGATGAGGCGGAGGATGATGTCGGTGTTGGGGACCTCCAACCGGGCCTGGATTTCCAGGCCTCGCTTGGCTAACTCCTGCTCCAGGGCAAAGCGATAGTTGTCATGTTGTTCGGTGAGAAGGAAGCTTTGGTCCATGAGGTCCTCCAACATGAGGCGGTCTTTGTTGGCCAGGGGGTTGTCCCGGTGGGCGATGAAGCAGAGGGCCTCCTCCTTGTCCACGGGTTTGATCCAGTTGACGTCATAGAGGGGGCGGTCAAAGAGATAAGCCAGGTCCAGCTCATTGCTGTTGAGCATCCGCTCGATCTGCCAGGGGGACCCGGTGGTGATCCGGACAGACTGGTCGGGGTGGGCCTTGTAGAAGGTCATGAGGACATCGCGGACGAAGGAATTGCAGAGGGAGTGGATGGTCCCCAGGTGGATGGGGTCCCGGATGGGGGCGTGGGCCATCTCATATTCGGCCTGGCGGCATGCGGCGACGATGGCCTGGGCATGGGTGTAGAAGAGCTGGCCATGGGCCGTCAGGCGAACGCCCTTTCCGATCCGATCGAAAAGCTGGGTATTGAACTCCTCTTCCAGCTGTTGGATTTGGATGGTGATGGCCGATTGGGTGTAGTTGAGCTCCCGAGCCGCTTGGGAGAAGGACCCCCGGTCCGCCACCTTGATAAATGTCTTTAAATAGGTCAGTTTCATGAAATCCCCCTTTATCTCCTGCCCTAGCCGGCCAGGTCAGTATTATAAAAATATTTTATCAGTTCCATAAAAAGCTTGCAATTTACAAATGGGTTACGTTTTCCTATACTTATAGAAAAGAGAGGTTTTTTGACAAGGAAGGTCGTCGAAAAAGAAAGGAAAAGAGGTCCTATGAACGTATTTTCAATTATCGGCCCCGTCATGATCGGGCCCTCTTCCTCCCATACGGCAGGCGCCTGCCGGATCGGAAGGATCGTCTACCTCATGACCCATGGCACTCCCCTGAAAAAGGTCACCATCGAACTGTCCGGGTCCTTCGCCCACACCTACCAGGGCCACGGGACGGACAAGGCCATCATGGCCGGTCTCATGGGCTATCAAACGGATTCCATCGAAATCCGGGATGCCCTCAACATCGCCCGCGACCGGGGGATCGACTTCACCTTCGTCCCCACCCACATCCCCGACTCCCACCCCAACACCGCCCGGATCACCTATGAGCTGGAGAACGGCGAGAAGGGCTCCCTCATGGGGGCCTCCATCGGCGGCGGCAACATCCGGGTTGAGGCCGTCAACGGCATGCGGGTCAACCTGACCGGAGAGCGGACCACCGTCATGGTCCTCCACAACGACGTCCCCGGCGTCATCGCCGACGTCACCTCCATGATCTCGGAAAAATACAGCCAGCTCAACATCTGCAACTTCACCCTGGGTCGCCAGGAAAAAGGCGGACTGGCCCTCATGACCATGGAATTCGACAATCCCTGCCCTGACAGTCTGAAAGAGGATATCGAGCAGGTGGACGAAGTGGTCAATACCGTTGTCTTCCCGGCGATATAGGAGGTAATCATGGCAAAAGAATTTTATTCCATCAAAGAGATGGTGGATGAGGCCCAGGAAAGACAAATCAAGCTCTCCGACCTCATCCTCGAATACCAGGCCCAGGAATTGGGCAAGAGCCAGGAGGAGCTCCTGGAAATCATGGATGACTACTTCCAGGTCATGATTGACGGGACCCACTTCCATGAGGAGGACAACCTCCCCTCCACCTCCGGCCTGACCGGGGGCGAATCAGAGAAAATCATGACCTATGCCCGCGAGCACGATGGCGGCTTCGCCGGCTCCTTCTTCACCAAGGCCCTGGCCAGAGGGGTCTCCGTCTCCAACTGCAATGCCGCCATGGGGCAGATCGTCGCCACCCCAACGGCCGGTTCCTGCGGCATCCTCCCCGGCTGCCTGGTCACCATGCTGGAAGATGACGGGGTTGACCGGGGCAAGCTTGTCCGGGCCCTCTTCGTCGCAGCAGGCTTCGGCATCGTCATCGCCCGGACCGCCTCCATCGCGGGAGCCGAAGGCGGCTGCCAGGCCGAGTGCGGGTCAGCCGCCGGCATGGCTGCAGCCGCCATGGTGGAAGTCCTGGGTGGGACTCCAGCCCAATCGGCCGACGCCTGCGGTATGGCCCTGATCAACCAGCTGGGTCTGGTCTGTGATCCCGTGGCCGGCCTGGTCGAAATCCCCTGCGTCAAGCGGAATGCCGGCTCCATCGCTATCGCCCTCTCCGCCACCACCATGGCCATGGCCGGTGTCGACCTCTACATCCCTGTCGATGAGGTTATCGCCGCCATGAAGAAGATCGGCGACACCCTTCCGGCCTCCCTCAAGGAAACCGCCGGAGGCGGACTGGCCCAAACCGCGACCGGACGGGCCCTCCGGGATAAGGTCTTCGGCAAGATCAAGCAGGAGGAAGCCGAGGAGATGGTCGACTAACTGGAATCCTGCCCATGAAAACATAAAAAAGCCTCCCAAACTTGGGGGGCTTTTCTTATTCTAGTGGGCAATTCCTTCACCATTGTCTTGACTAGCGAAGATTCTCCCAGACCTTTTTGTTGACGGCCTTTTCAAGACCGACCACAAAGATCTTATCGTAGTTGGCCTTTTCAATGACGGCCTTGATTTCTGCAGGAAGGACAGAGGGCCGGGTCAGGAGAACCGGACCATCTTCTCTTGCTGCAACCGGACTGATCACAAGAGCATCCGCAAAGACCTGACCGGAAGCCAGGAAGGCCGTCTTGGAATGGGCGAAGAAGTTTTCGGCAATCTTGGCCGATGTGTCATAGCGGTCTTTCCCGGCAACGCGGGCGAGGATTTTCGGCAGTACCTGATCCAGGCTCTTGGACACTGCCTTGTCTCCGCCGGCCACATAAATACCGGAGATGGAGAGGTCCTTGATGGTCTTCTGAATCACCGAGGGAAGCTGATTCTGCTTGACCAGAAGGACGGGATAGCCCATCTTAGCCGCATAGGGGCTGATGGAGAGGGCATCGGCAAAGTCTTGTCCGGTTGCGATAACGGCCTTCTTGGTATTGCCAATGGTGGCAACCACTTTTTTAGCAATCAGGCTGGAGGTCTCGTAGCGGTCGCTTCCGCCGATCCGTTCGATCTTGCCCGTGATCTTCTTGACTTCCTGGGCGGTCGATTCGGCAATGGCATTTTCCTTTCCGATGATGTAGGCTTTTGTGGCGCCCAATCTCCGGATTTCAGCCGCCGTCTTGGCATCCAGGTGGTTAGTGGTGGTCAATAGAATGGGGGCATCCAGGGCCCGTGCCAAAACGCTGGCAGTCAGGGCATCCGGGAATTCATCCTTGCGGACGACGATGACCTTGTCGGCGTGGGTGTAGAATCTCTGAGATACTTTCTCACCGGTTTCCACACGGTCCTCGCCGCCGATGATCTCCGGTCCAGTAGGAGTGGTCGGATTAGTGGGGGTGGTTGGAGTGGGGGTGGTTGGAGTGGTGGGTTTGGACTTCCAAAGGGCTTTCACCAGGAGATAACCCTTACCTTCAACAGCATCCTTGTTAATGGAGTAGGTGCTTCCTTCCTTGTATTCCTTATCGAGGATTTCCCAAGCTTGGAATTCCTTTCCTGGAGGCGGAGTAAAGCCATTTTGGGGTAATTTATAGTCCAGCGGTGTTTCCCATTTTCCATCAAATTCCACCAATCCATTCTCCATCTCACCGCTTCCACCGTTAGGATCAAATCGAATGATCAGATAGGGATTGATATAATTAACGTCGTAGTTATTCAAGAGGCTTTCTTCTTCCAGGATGTCGTGCTTGACATCGGAAGCCGGATCAAACTGCAAATTGGTGAAATCTCGGTAATTTTCAGGGGGAGCACATAGCCGCATCGCTGACCGATTCCCCTTGAAGAGCGTTTTGGCATCGGTTTCCAGACTTTGATAGGCCTCTGCCTTAGTGATTTTATAATTATACTCATAGGGATTGGTATAGATTGCTCCACCATGATAATCGGCAAGATTATTGATAAACCGGGTGTCTGTTATTTTCGCTCCCTTATTAACAAAGAGGGCTCCACCCCATAAGGCTTCATTTTCCTCAAAGCTGCAGTTGGAAATTTCGGGCTTTCCTAATCCATAGATCGCTCCGCCCGTTCTCGCCTGGTTCTTCTTAAACGTAGCATTTTTGATCGATCCCTTCGCATTGGCACCATAGATAATGGCCCCGCCAACCTTCCCCGCCTGATTAGCCTCGAAAAGACCACCGGTGATTTCCAAGTTCCCGTAGGCTGCAATCGCTCCGCCATCCGACTTGCTGGTCGCATTGTTTCTAAAGGTCCCACCCTTAATCGTTAGGCTGGCTCCATTTCGTACTTGGATAACTCCTCCCTGGGTGGCGGATTGGTTATTCTGAACAAGAGCTCCTTCTTCCACATATAAATGGCTCTCACCCGTTACAAATATTGCAGGACCATCCGTTCCCACAGGACCATCGGTGCAATTCTGTATAACAGCACCTTTTCCTAAGGTCAGCATGGACGTATTAAACATCGAGCAGCAGCGTCCATCCCCATTTCCATCCAAAATAATATTTTCCAACCGTAATTTACTCGTATTGCCAATAGTGAAAAATCCCCGGTCTCCTTCTCTTTTCAGGGTATATTGGTTATTCCCCTTTGATTTCAATACGATATTCGAATCCTGTTTTGCCCACCAAGCCTCGTCCCGGGGAATGGTATAATCCCGATTTAAGGTGATAACATATTGCTTGGTTAAATCCCCCTGGCCACATACCCCCATGGCTTGGTGAAAGGTATCATATTCGCCGATAAGCTGGGAATTTGTTCCATCCTCTAACTGGACCGTCACCGTAAAGGGCTTACCCTCCGGCTCTTGCGCTTTCACAGGAACAGGTGAAAGGACGGGAATGACCAGGGCCAGGAAAAAGGCTAAGGCCAGGGTTAAAAATCCGCCTATCCTTCGATTCTTCATGCAAAGACTCCTTTCTTAATATACAATTCAATGAAAAAAATATTTATCTGTTTTCATTTTACCAGTTCTTTATACTAGAAAGCTTATAATTTTGCGATTTTTCCATCAGAAAAAATGAGTCATTTCTCTTGTCAACCTCTTTTATTTTCGAGTTGACACCCCCCCTCCCCTCTCGTACAATAGTCCTAGTTTCTTCAAAGGAGGACCTATGTTTGAACCCAGCAAAAAATTCCAAGTCCTGACCCTCTTGCAGGAAGCAAAAGATGAGGGGCGGGCCATATCCGGATCCGACCTGGGCCGGGCCATGGACATCTCCCGTCAGGCAGTCTGGAAGATGGTCAAGGGCCTGGAGGATGAGGGCTTTGTTATCCCCTCCTCTCCCGCCGGCTACTCCCTGGAGGCCCTGCCCAAGGCCCTCCACTCGGAGGCCCTCCGCCTCCTCCTCCCCCCGCCCTATGACGAAGGGGGAATCCGGATCCTGGAGGACACCGCCTCCACCAACCTGGATGCCAAGAACCTCCTGGATGAGACCCGGTCCGAGTGCGTGGTCGTCGCCTCCCGGGCCCAGTCCAAGGGCCGAGGCCGGTTGGGCCGGTCCTTCTTCTCCCCGCCCGGCGGCCTCTACTTTTCCTTCGCCTGGCGGAACCATGAGGACCAAAAGAATTTCGGCCTCATCACCATCTTCGCCGCTGTGGCCCTCCACCGGGCCATCCTGGACCTCTACGGAATCCCCACCACCATCAAATGGGTCAACGACCTGGAGAAAGAAGGAAAGAAAATCTCCGGTATCCTGACCGAAGGCCGGGCGGGCCTGGAAAGCGGCCGGATCGACACCATCGTCTGTGGGATCGGAACCAACCTCATGACCCCGGAAGGGGGATTCCCCGAGGACATCCGGGACCGGGCCGGAGCCCTTTTCCCCGGCCCTCATGAGGACCTGGACTACAACCTCCTCCTGGCCCGGATTATTCAAAACTACCTGGACTTCCAGGCCCATCCCGACCGAGGGCTGGACCTCTACCGGAAGGCCTGCTCGACCCTGGGCAAAACCATCGCCTTTGAAGAGATGGGAAGGGCTAACCCCACCACCATGAAGGGAAAGGCCCTGGCCATCGATGACCTGGGCGGCCTGGTGGTGACCACTTCCCATGGGCAAGAAAAGACCCTCCGCTTCGGAGAAGTCCAAATCCTCAAATAATTTTTTCATTCACTCAAGAAAGGAGCTTTTCATGAAACAATCATCTTTGGGAGCCCGGGAGATCGCCCTGGCGGCTATGTTCGGCGCCCTGACCTACCTGGGTTCCCTCCTGGTCATTCCGATCGGGCCCGTTCCCATCACCCTCCAGACCCTCTTTGTGGAGGTCGCCGCTATCCTCCTCCTGCCGAAAACCGCCGGCCTGGCCATGGTCGTCCACCTCCTCCTCAAGCTCATCACCCAGGGTGGCTCCCTCCTTATCAGCCCCTCCTTCGGCTTCGTCATCGGTTTCATCCTGGCGGCCTTGGCCGGCTCCTATTACTTCAACACCCAAAAAGGCGGCCGTCTCTCGGATAAAAAGTCCCTCCTCACCGCCATCATTATCGCTGCCCTCCTCCCCTACCTGGTCGGCCTCCCCTACATGGCCTATATCCTGAACGGGGTTAATGGCCTGGGCAAGTCCTTTATGGACCTGATGAAAGCCGGCTTCCTCCTTTTCATTCCGGGAGACATGGCCAAAGTTGTCCTGGCCTACCTTCTGTCCATGGCCCTCCTTCCTGCCGTCCAGAAGTCTCGCCGGTAAAGACCCATGGCTATTTATTATCACCCTATCCGATTGATAAAAAGATAGGCTTTTGAAAGAATCTTCCTCTGTGGACGAAGTGGAAGGGGAAATTAGCAAGCGTTCAATTAAAAAACATCAAACCATAAAAAAAGCGACTTGGTTTATAAACCAAGTCGCTTTTTTGTTCTATCAGCTACTTCTCCTGTGGTCTCTTTTTCTTGCCCTTAATGAAGAGGGTTCCAAAGAGAGCGAATGAAGCAAGTCCCATTAATGCATAGGGTAGGATGAAAAGATCACCGGTATGTGGTGCCTTGCTTTGGTTCGTTTTTCCGCCTTTGTTAGCAGGGGAATTCGAAGTCGCAGGATCTTTCCTCCCTTGTTCAGGTTTGCTTCCGGGCTTATTTCCGGGGTCCGTACCCGGCTTTGTGTCCGTCCCCGGTTTTGGATCCGGGTTCGGTTTCTCCGGATTGGTTCCCGGGTTTGGTTTCTCCGGATTTGGCTTGTCCGGATCAGTTCCGGGTTCAGGATCCGGTTTCGGAACCACCGGCTTTCCTTTATATTGTGCTTCGAAGGTTTGATCCTTCACAAGACCGGTTTTCGGCACATTCGGCGACCATTTATCAAAGAGCTTGGTGCCATCTTTATACCTTGCCGTCTCCGGCAATACTGCCCGTAAATCTGGATCCTCATAGGTGACATCATTACGAACATCAATGATCTTCTTCCGATGACCTTCCACTGTACCGTCTTCCGTCGCATCAAAGATGAGGCGGACATAGCCTTCCGGCACTTCACCCGGATGGTCCGGATCCTCTGAAACAATCACTTTAGGATTATCCACATAGAGGGCCGTGTAAGTTTTCTCCGTTACCGGTCCTTCCGTCGGTACAGGGGAATCCCAGGCATCAAAGCGTTTTGTCGCATCTTTATATACCGCCATCGTCGGCAGGAGTTCCTGGAGATCCGGATCCGCATAGGTGACATCCTGTCTCACATCCAAAATCTTCTTGGTATAACCATCCACTGTACCGTCAATGGTTGCGTCAAAGATAAGACGAACATAACCCTCCGGAACAGGGTCCGGATTCTTAGGATCTTGTGTGATCACCTTCGGATTTTCCGTATATTGAGCAATGAATATCTCCGGCTCCACCATACCCGTCTCAGGGATAAGCGGATTCCAACGATCAAACTTCATCGTGCCATCTTCATACGTCGCCGTTTGCGGGAATTCCTTCCGCAAATCAGCGTCTTTATAGGAAACATCCTCTCGAACATCAATAATCTTCTTCCGATGACCTTCTACTGTACCGTCTTCCGTCGCATCAAAGATAAGGCGGACATAGCCTTCCGGCACTTCACCCGGATGGTCCGGATCCTCTGCAACAATGTACTTCGGACCCTGTTCCGCGACCGGTACCGGTTCAGAAGGCATTTTTCCCTTTTCAGTTTGCGTCAGATAGATGTCTTTCGGCTTTTTCCCTTCCGGCAACCGGTTTGTCGGAATGGTAAATTTACCGGTCTCATCGACAGAGACTTCAATGGGATTTCCATCATTTCCCTTCAAGGGATTGCCATCTTCATCGGTCACCGTAATCTTGGAACCGGGAATGCCATTTCCGGTGATCTTATCCTCGCCATAGGGGACAAGATCTACCACCGGCGGATCAGAGATCGGAACAATGGGAGTCAGACCGCCATAATCCTTCTGATATTCCGCTGTAATCGTCGTGTCTTCCTTGAAGATACCGGTCAGCGCTTTGTCCCATTTCGTAAATAGCCAGGTAAAATCTTTTGTGCCATCTGCTTTTCGAACTTCTTTACCGACTGGATCCCCTTCCGGTAAAGTCACTTTCTTCTCCGGATTGACCCAATAGATATGAGGTGTAGAATCAACCGCCTTATCCGTCGGATCGCAGGTGACTTTCACAAAGTTCTCCGGTACTTCCGGTTTATCATCTCCGATTTGCGGAACAAAATCGGGAACCACCTTCACGTCAACATCAATAATAGTGCTGGACCCATCTTCATAGAAGACTTCAATGGCTTCTTTGAAATCGCCCTCTTTTTCCGTTGTCACTCTCTCTGCCTTGGGCTTGACCAGTTTAATGGTCAGGATTTTCCGCAAATCCTTGCCATTTTCATCCTTGGGCGGCGTAATCACTGCTTCATAGTCATCTACAGTCAAGCTATCCCCAATATTCTTGATGATTTTCCTTGCCGTCGGTTCCAAGGGCAGGATGGGCTGTGTTGGTGTTGAATAAGCGGCGATGATCTCCCTTTCCTGCGAGATCTCCATGCGTTTCGCCAGATCCACCTCCACTCTTCCCTGGGGGTTTTGTTCGCTAACTTGAGCCGGATCCCGGTAATACCAACCCTCAAAAGCGTAATTTCCGTTTGGCTTCGGATCTTTTTCCGGAATAAGAACTTGGGCAAGCGGATTGACATAGTAAACTTTCCTCTGCTTATCCACCGCTTTATCCGTTGGATTCACCGTCACCTTGACGTAATCGGAAAGCTCCGGATTATTTTTCACAACATTCGGCTTATCCTCATCATTCAAGGCACGATAGATATTTTTAAATACCTTGACCGGAATGTTGACGACTTTCTTTGTTCCGTTCTTAAAGGTGACCTCTGCTTGGATTTCGACGGTCCTTGGTTTGCTGTCGCCCACCGGTCCGTCTTCCTCCTTAACCAGGTCATAAATATCCTCTTCGCTCGTGATGATTCGATAACTCTGATACTCCGGAAGACCGGTTACCTTTTCCAAAGCCTGGTCAAACTGGTCTTTTTTAGGCATGAAGTTATTCACCCAGGTCCCGTCATCCTTCTTCAGGGATTCAAATACCCACATTCCCCCTATCTCGGTTTCCGGAACGTTCTCCAGGTCCGACCACTTCAGGTTATATTGAGCAACAATCGTCGTCACTTTCTCGGTGAATTGATCCTTGATCGTTTCACCCTTATTCCAGACCTTGGTGGCGTCATCCTTTACCTGCCAGGACTTAAATTGCCACTTTGCCTCCTTGCCCTTTGCATCCTTTAGCGGATTTCCGTCTTTGTCCTTTACCCCGCCACCTTGCGGATCAGCAGCAGGAATTTCCACAATTTTCTCCGGATTGACCTTAAAGTGCTTTTTGCTCTCACCGGTAAACTGATTATCCGTAATGGACGCATCCGCCTTATCCGTTGTATCAAGATAGACATCAACAAAGTAGTCTGGAAGGTCTTCATCTCCCGTTGTTATTTCGATGACGTCCTTCAAGGGTCTGAACTTAGCTGTAAAGGTGTAGTCCTTCCGGATAACGGTGTTGCCATCGATCAGGGGGCTGTCCTGCCAACCGACAAATTCACAATTCGGATCCGGTGTAATCACCGGGGGCAGAAGCGAGCCCTGGGCATCCTGCTCTTGAGGAACGGGAATGTTGCGGAATTCCAATCCATCAATCACGTCATAAAAGACTTCTTTGATCGGCTTACCCCCGGCATCCTTCCCGAAGGAACCATCCCGGGCTGCTTTGAATATGACACGATGGTAACCATCCGGAACAGCGGAATCCGGTGTCTTCCTTTTAATAATGCGGACATCTTGATAGTAGAAATTCACTTCACCGGAAGCCACCCCGTTAATGCCTGTCATTTTCCCTTCACTGTCCACATCGAAAAAGAGCTGTCTCTGGGGTGTACTGATAAGCTTCCAACCGGGAATCTCACGGAAGTTCACTGCATCATAATCGTTGTTTCCCTTTGTTAGCTCTTCTGAAGGAATAATGGTGTAGCTGCCATCCGGTTTTTCACCTATCGCCGGCAGAGACTCTACCGCTGTATTCTTTGTGCTGAGATAGTTTACTGTATAGTGTCTCTTGGTAAACTCTCTGTAGAAGAAGCGGAAATAATTCTTCTTGGCCTCAGGGTTATCTTTTAGCTTGCCGTGGTCATCAATCTTATCAGGAGCCACGCGCAAACTTTGGAAATACGTGTTCTTTCGTTCCGTTTCCTCGACATACTGTTTATATTCGCCGGAATTCTGTTCCAGCTTGTCCCACTCACTTCTTGGAATCAGGAGATATTCATTCCCTTGGTATTTCCCGGTTGTGGTTGCATATTCCCCTACGCGATTGTTGGGGATGGTTACCTTGGTGGGTTCCTTTATGGGATGAAAGTCCTCATCCAGGAAATAGTGTTCCGCAAGGATGTCAACCATGTCATTTTTGACCCAAATTGCCTTCAAATAGACATCGCTCAACACACTATTGCCAAAGGCGTACAATTCCTCCACACCGTACTTATTTTTATAGGAGGCATCGATCGATCCATCGGCTTTGAAACGAACGATCTCCCAGCCCAGAAAATCGTAACCCTTTCTTATCGGAGGAGCCGGTGCCTGAACGGTCATGCCATTTCGAACATGGAATTTCTGCTCCTTCTCATCTCCGGATTCTTTTACCGGCAAAACATAGGGGATCGTTCCGATCGAGGTTTGGATCTTTTCTCCCTCTTTATGGGTCGCAATATCTTGAGGAAGAAGATCGGAGAAACTTCCTCCATTGGCATCAAAAGTGAGCTTCCAATCGACATCCGGTTCGCCCCATTTGGCATAAAGCACAATATCGTAATTGGGCATCGTGTTGTCGACCTGATCCAATTGAACTTTCAAGGCATCCAGTTCCTTCTGAATGCTTTCTCTTTTTGCATCATCCTTTGCGTGATCAGCAAGCTCGCTATATTTCTCCGCAATTTGCTTTTCTAACGCTTCAGCTTCTGTTGCGCTATCTTTGATCAGCCGACTTCCTTCAGGATCAATGGCCCAGCCTTTGAAGACATACCGTTCAGGCAAATTTGCCGGACGGTCGGCTTCCGTCAAAAGATACTCTTTATCAAGATTTAATTGACGAAGGGGTAAATCATAGTAAATATCCGTAATTGTTGCCGATTTCCCGTTCGAAAGCGTCTTACCCTTAAAATCAGAATATTGGTTAATCGTCGAAGGATCGGTATCCAGGAAGAGCTTGTATTTTTCGCGTTGATATTCAAAACGGAAGCGGTATTTAGGAATCTCGTCGGTTTTTACTCCGTTGATCTCCTCTCTCTTCAAGGCCTGGAAGTAGGATCGTTCATTGTTTTCTCTCTCTGCATCAATCTCATCGAGCGCTTTTTGCAAATCATCCGCTTTTTTTTCAGAGAGATTTACTGCGTACTTTCCTTCTCCCCGGTCCGCTTCTTCGACAGGGTTTACCTCTTTCGTTTCATCCGTGGAAGTGAAACCAATGATTCCCGGTGCAGGATAGAAATATTCTACATCGGTATCGATCTTTGTATAGGCCATATCCGGATTAAAATGCATCTTTCCATCAAAGCCTTCAAAGGCATAATCAATATAGTAAATAGCAAACTGATTTTCCGCGCTGACCGTAGGGCCTAAGGAAATTGTCCGTTCCGGTAGTGGCTCCCCGGTAGACACCGAATGGGTAAGCGGTTTGTTACCTTCTCCAAGTTCATCCAATTCTCTATCAATAAAGTCTTTCGATGTCAGCCAATAGGGCGGAGTATCAAGGAAGTAATCTTCATTAAAATCACCTGCATATCCTGGGATATAGTTAAATCCCCAGCCTAAAAAGGATGTTTGAGGAGGAAAGTCAACGCCATCCTCTTCAATCAGCCAAAAATCGTTAGGCCATTGCTTCAATCTCTGCCCAAACTTGGCATCAAAATGATAAGGCTTGTTCACCTCCTTCGTGGAATCATAGTGCGTTCCATCAGGTAATGTCATCTTGGCTTCCAGTTTGTCATTGATTGCATATTTTTCAAATAAAAGATGATAGACCTGGCGATCATAATAGATATTGTAGACCGTTCTTCCATCGGGCTGGACTTTCTTGACCAAATCAGCGGATGTGCCGTCCTCGTTTTCTACCTTTTCGCTATTGGCTTCCAGGATCTTCTCCGTATTGCGAACATAATACCTGTTGAGTTCCTTTTCTTTCCCTTGGTCGGTCAAGGATTTCTCGATTTCAGGGAATTTAATGCCATCGGGCATCATCGTGGAAAGGTCAGGTCTTGAGCCCGTTTTCGCATCGGTAACCACTTTAGCCGCGATGAAATCGTAAGTATCCGATTCCGCCCTCTGTGTCCAGAATTGAATCGTATAATCGGCTTTCGGCTTCTCTTTCCAGAGTGCAGTAAAGGTAATATTTTGGGCAGGCATCGCTTCTTTAATCCCGTCAGGAAATTGATCCATATGGAATGTTGTCCCTTTAGCTAGCGTTTTTACTCCGTCATCCGTCTTGTAGCGCAGGTCGACGTTCGCTTTCCAACCATCGAAAATTGCCCCGGTTTTTGATGGTTCCACATCCAGATTGGGGATGGTCTGTCCATAGTAGAGTCTCAGCGAAGGAATCGCCGATCCACCGTCCATATCGAATCGGATATTGAAGGCATCGCGATTATAACGATATTCAATGACCGCATCTTCTTTGTTCTCCGGAATTCTCGTGTGAATCACCGTTTTCTCCGGGGTGTAACCGATTCTCTCCTTCTCAGGAAGAGGCTGGACAATCACATCTGATCCGACAATTCCGCTAACTGTCGTATAAATCAGCTGATCTTCTCCATCTTTTGGTCCATATTGATTCTTATCGTATAGCCCCTGGAAAATATGCTTGACACGCATTTTCCCTTCCTTTGCCTGATAGCGATACGGGTGGAGGGCCATATACTCCGTTCCGCTCTTTGTCCCCTCAATGGCCTTCTGTTTAATGTAATCATAATTCAGTTGGACTTCCGGAGTGGGACGAGTGTAACCATCAATATCCGGAAGCTTCACCGTCTTATCAATCTTGTTTTTCTCTGCTTCAGACATTACCGGTTGTTCAATGCCCCGGTTATCGGTATACCGATATTCCTTATCCCCCACGGTTGCTTCATAGGGTTGAAAGATAGGCACTTCTTCTCCGTCTTTCACCGCCATATATTGAACTTTGATGTGATAGGTATTCGGCATCTGGGCATTTTTTATCTGCTCATTTGCCTCTTCTTTTGTCGCCGGATCATCTCCCAGATCTGCCGGGTCAGAAACCGACTTCTGATTAATGAATTTGGTTTTCTCCTCAGGTATCGCATCATAATTGAAGCCACTCCCATTCTCCTGGCGAAGTAAGCTATTCTGCATTTCCTCGATATATGCCGGTGATGCCGAGGACCGGGTCGGCATCGCCGTGAGAAGCATGGCTATGCCTAACAAGAAGCTAAGACTTCGCATCAAAAAACGTTTCATCCTCTTCCTCCTCTACTTCCAATGATCTGGTTATTCACGCCCATAACCTTTTTTGAAATTGTCTATTCTTCCAGGATTGACCCTTGTTATATTCATTGTTTCCAAAAATGAATTGAAACTTCGCAAAAGAAAATCATATCCTAGTGTATTCATACTCATTATTATAACGAGCATATCGCTTGTTTTCAATCTCTATTGAGCAAGGATCCTTCTCTTTTCGACCCATGTAGGATTGATTAAAGGAAGATTTGCTTAAGAAAAAAGTGTAAAAGAAGGCGGAATCCTGATGTTGGACTCCGCCTTCTTTACTGTCTGCTTAATCGTTCAGAAGCTAGGCGTATTTATTCTGGAGGAAGTCCTTAGCCACTTCGGGGAAGGACCCGTAGGAGAGGACATCCTCATCCGTTCTTGCCAGGCCTGCGGTTTCCTCGCGGAGCTTGGGGAGGATGGGGTCCAGGTGGTCGGCCGGGCGGTCGGTCATGACCTCGGCGTTTCCGATCATCTTGGTCCGGATCTCATCGGAGATGGGTGCGGGAGGCTGGCCATAGAGCCCCTTGACATAGTCCTTGACTTCCTTGGGGACCAGCTTGTAGCGCTCACCCATGAGGACATTCATGGTGGCTTGGGTTCCGACCATCTGGGACATGGGGGTCACCAGTGGGGGGTAGCCCAAGTCCGCACGGACGTTGGGGACTTCCTTAAGAACCGGCTCATAGAGGTCGGGCCGCCCCTGCTGGGTAAGCTGGGAGAGGAGGTTGGAGAGCATGCCGCCCGGGACCTGGTAGACCAGGGCCTTGGGCTCCACCTGGAGCATCTTGATGTTGAGGACGCCCTCGTTGACGTACTTGTCCCGGATGGGGGCGAAGTATTCGGCCAGCTTCTGGAGGACCTCCAGGTCAAGGCCGGTCTCATAGCCCATCTCGCTCAAGCTGATGTGCATGGTCTCGGTAGCCGGGTGGGATGTCCCGCCGCCCAGGGGGGATAGGGCCGTATCAATAATGTCGGCTCCGGCTTCGACTCCCTTAAGGAGGCTCATGGAAGCCGTCCCGGCGGTGGTGTGGCTATGGACCTCGATGGGGAGGTCGGTGACCTTCCTCATGGCCTGAATCAACTTGAAGGACCGGTCCGGGGTCAGCAAGCCCGCCATATCCTTAATGCAGATGGAGTCCGCACCCAGCTCTTCCATCTCTTTGGTGAGCTTGGTGAAGTAGTCCAGGGTGAAGACCGGGCCCGTCGTATAGCAGATAGCTGCCTGGGCATGGCCCCCATACTTCTTGGTCGCCTTCATGGCGGTCTCCAGATTTCTCGTATCATTCAGCGCATCAAAGATCCGGATGATGTCGATCCCGTTTTCAATCGACTTGGCCACAAAGAGCTCGACGAAATCGTCCGGATAGTTCTTATAACCCAGGACATTCTGCCCACGGAGGAGCATCTGGGTCTTGGTATTCTTCAGGCCCTTGCGGAAGGTCCGAAGCCTCTCCCAAGGATCCTCATTCAAATACCGCATGCAGGTGTCAAAGGTCGCTCCGCCCCAGCACTCCACGGCATAGTATCCCGCCGAGTCAATCAGGTCCAGCGCCCCTTCCATCTCCTTGGTCGTCATCCTGGTGGCAATCAGGCTCTGTGCCGCATCCCGGAGGATGGTATCCACCACTTTAATTGATTTACTCAAGAGATTATCCTTTCTAGGTACCGGGCGGGAAATCCGCCCCTGCCCCGTTCAAGCCATATACACTCCCCTTTATTCTATCCCAAAAAACGCTTTCTTTCTATCTGATGAGGGAATATTGTCCTCTGCCCGCTCTCGCCTAGTGGTGGTTTGACGATTTTCTGCTAATCAACACTACGATTTTGTCGTCTCAGTAGTGGTGGTTTGGCAATTTTCTGCCAATCAACACTATGATTTTGTCGTCTCAGTAGTGGTGGTTGTAGCGATTTTCGCAAATCAACACTACAATTATATCGCCTCAGTAGTGGTGGTTTGGCGATTTTATGCCAATCAACACTATGGTTTTGTCATCTCAATAGTGGTGGTTTGGCGTTTTTCTGCTAATCAACACTATGATAGGGCGAAAAACGCTAATGATGGCCGAAATAATTTAGAAAAAAATTGGGGGCAAAATTGGGGGCAAAACCTAAAATGTGGATAAGTTAAAGGAAATAAAAAACGGCCTGGAATCGTTGATTTCAAGCCGTTTCTTTATTGATCGGAGTGAGAGGATTTGAACCTCCGGCCCCTTGTCCCCCAGACAAGTGCGCTACCGAACTGCGCCACACCCCGATATCTCAATTATTCTAACAAAAAAAACCAGGTCTTTCAAGGCCTCCGCTGGAATTTGTTGCCCTGTAGGAAATAAGGGCTTGCTACTTTCCAGGCAACATAAACTACCTTACTTTCCCTAGTCCCTGCAAGCGTGGGTTTAGGCGGAACCCAAAAGGATGTCCCTATACCCCTCCAAATGGCAATAACGTCATGAAGGAGCGGTATCCTCATACCCCTCCAAGCGGCGAGAACGTGGGAAAGAGGGGAATTCCCATACCCCTCCAAGTGACGAAAACGGCGGTAAGAGGGGAATGCCCATACCCCTCCAAGTGACGAAAACGGCGGGAAGAGGGGAATTCCTATACCCCTCCAAGTGACGAAAACGGCGGGAAGAGGGGCTCCACGGCCTCCACCACACACAAAAGCCCCTCGGCATCAGGCCGAGGGGCTTATCTATGACCGCTTATCTATGACTTCTTGTCCGGACTATTTTACCCAGCCGCGGAATTTCATGGCTTCATAGATCCGTTTGATGGAGACGAGGTAGGCGGCGTCGCGCATGGAGCACTTGTGCTCTTGGGCCAGGTTCCAGATGTCGTTGAAGGCGATTTCGGTGGCGGCGCTTTGGCGTTCGACGACTTCTTCTTCTGTCCAGTAGTAGCCGGCCAGGTTCTGTACCCACTCGAAGTAGGAGACGGTAACACCACCGGCGTTGGTCAGGATATCCGGAGTAATGACGATGCCACGGTCCATGAGGACTTTCTCACCGGCGGGGGTGGTGGGGCCGTTGGCGGCTTCGGCGACCAGCTTGCACTGGAGCTTGTGGGCTACTTCTTCGGTGATGGCATTTTCCAGGGCACAGGGAGCGAAGATGTCCACGTCCAGGGTGAAGAATTCCTCTTCATTGAGTTCCTTGGAGCCGGGGAAGTTGATGAGGTTACCATTCTTCTCCATGTAAGCTTCCAGCTCATCGAAGTCGAAGCCGTTTTCATTGTAGATGGCATAGGTGCCTTTTTCCCGGGTCCATTCGGAAATGGCCACGACCTTGGCACCGCCCTTGCACATATTCTTGACGGTGAATTTGCCGGCGTTGCCGAAGCCTTGGACGGAAACCTTGGCCCCCTTCATCTCGATGCCGATCTTCTCGGCAGCAAACTTGGCGATCAGGTAGATGCCGTAGCCGGTGGCTGCGCCACGTCCCAGGGAGCCGCCCCATTTGGGGTCCTTGCCGGTGAATACGCCGAAGTTGGCATTGCCCTGGTTGATCTTGCAGTACTCATCCTGCATCCAGGACATGACTTTGGTGTTGGTGCCGACGTCGGGAGCGGGGATGTCATAGTATTCACCCAGGTTCCGGTAGAGTTTATCCACATAACCACGGCAGAGCTGTTCGAGCTCATTGTCAGACAGGGTCTTGGGGTCAACGATGACACCGCCCTTTCCGCCGCCGAAGGGGACGTTCATGACGCCGCACTTGAAGGTCATCCAAATGGAGAGGGCCTTGACTTCGTCAATGTTGACGTTCTGGTGGAAGCGAATCCCGCCCTTGTAGGGGCCGATGGCATTATTGTGCTGGGACCGGTAGCCCTTGAAGACCTTGGTGGTCCCGTCGTCCATCTGGACGGGGATGTTGACTTCAATGACTTGCTGGGGCTGGGAAAGGATCTGGTAGACGTCGTCGCCATAACCCAGGGTTTCGCAGGCTTTCTTGACTTTGGCTTGGGCGGATTCAAAAGGGTTCAGGTTTTCTTTGGCCATGGATATCCTCCTTAACGATATTCCAAATTATCCAAATGGTTGACAGGATAGGAGACAGGCTCTCCCTTTAGTACTTCAATGACGCCGGTGGCAGCCATGGTGCAGCAGTTGTAGACCGCCTCACGGGTGGTCGCTGCCGTATGGGGAGTTAGGATGACTTCTTCCATATCATAGAGTGGGGAATCCATGGGCAGGGGTTCCTGCTCGAAGACGTCCAGGGCAGCACCGACGATTTCGCCGGCCTTAATGGCTTCAATAAGATCTTCGGTGTTGACGACTTCGCCTCTGGCGCAGTTGACCAGGGAAGCGGTCTTCTTCATGGCCTTGAAATCCGCCATACCGAAGGAACGATGGGTCTCCGGAGTTCCGGGGAGGTGGAGGGAGATGAAGTCCGCCTCTTTCAGGACCTCTTCCTTGCTGTCCTTCAGGGTGATGGGGGCCTTCATGTTTTCCTGCTTCTGGTAGGGGTCATAGCCGATGACCTTCATGCCCAGGCAAGCGGCTTTTTCCGCCAGCATCTGGCCGATCCGGCCACAGCCGATGAGGCCCAGGGTATGTCCGCCCAGCTCGTAGGTGTTCTTGAGGGTGTAGCGGACGTTGTAGTTTCCGCCGCGGAGTTCCTGGTCAACGTGGCGGACCCGGCGGGCCACCATGAAGAGGAGCATGAGGGTGTGTTCGGCCACGGAGTTGGCATTGCCGCCCGGAGCCCAGGTAACCTGGATGCCCTTTTTGGTGGCATAGTCCACATCGATGTTGTCCAGGCCCACGCCGTGTTTGGCGACCACCTTGAGGTTGGGGGAAGCATCCATCATAGCCGGGGTGATGGGGTCCACCCGGGTGATGATGGCATCGATCTTCTCTTCCTTGAGAATCTTGATAAAGGTTTCTTCCTTCTGGTCGGGCGAGACGATGATTTCAATATCATTTTGATCCAGCAAGTCTCTTCCGGATTGGTCCAACTCGACCGTAAATAGTACTTTCTTTTTTGACACGAATGTCCTCCTGTCCTTTTTCCTTTGTCATCGACAACAAGCCGAAGAAGGCCGGTCCCGGCCTTCTCCGCCTGCTTATTCCTTAGTCAAAAAGTTTCTTGACCGCCTCTTTTACTTTATCATCATTGGCGATAAATGGAAGGGTAATATGGCCATCTTCGTGATTTTTATTCCACTCGGCCGCCACTTCCAAAGCGTGCTCATTCCGTGCCCAGGACCGACGGGCCACGCCGCCCATAACATCCCAAGAGAGGGAGAGGCGGATGATCTCGTCCACTTTTTCCGATCCGTCGAGGACCAGGCCGAAGCCACCGTTGAGGGACTTGCCGATCCCGACCCCGCCACCGTTGTGGAGGGCCACATAGGTCATTCCGCGAGCCGCATTCCCGGCATAGCATTGGATGGCCATATCAGCACAGACGTTGGAGCCGTCGCGGATGTTGGAGGTCTCGCGGAAGGGGGAGTCCGTACCGGAGACGTCATGGTGGTCACGGCCGATCATGACCGGGCCGATCTTCCCTTCCCGGACCAGCTTATTGAAGGCCAGGGCGATGTTGACCCGGCCCACTTCATCTTGGTAGAGGATCCGGGCCTGGGTTCCGACGACCAGCTGGTTGGCTTCCGCATCCCGGATCCAGTTGTAGTTGTCCCGGTCCTGGTAGCGGCGGGTGGGATCGATAGCCTCCATCGCCGCATGGTCCGTAGCAATCAGGTCCTCATGCTTGCCGGACAGGCAGACCCAACGGAAGGGGCCATAGCCATAGTCGAAGAGGAGGGGTCCCATGATGTCTTCGACATAGGAGGGCCAGATAAAGCCGTCTTTGTCGTCGACGCCATTCCGGGAGATTTCCTTGACACCGGCATCGTAGACTGCCTTCATGAAGGAGTTCCCGTAGTCGAAGAAGTAGGTTCCACGCTCGGTCAGCTTTTTAATGATGTTGAAGTGTCTGTGGAGGGTCTTGTCCACCAACTCACGGAAGGTCTTGGGATCTTCGGCCAACATCTTGGTCCGCTCTTCAAAGGTCAGGCCCACCGGGCAGTAGCCGCCGTCATGGGCATTGTGGCAAGAAGTCTGGTCGGAGAGGAGGTCAATGTGGATATCATGGTCATAGATGTATTCGAGGAGGTCGACAATGTTGCCATGGTAGGCAATGGACATGGCTTCCTTCTTGTCCAGGGACTCCTTGGCCATTTGGCAGGCCTCTTCGGGGGTCTCGGCCAGCTTGGAAATCCAGCCCTGCTCCAGACGGGTCTCGATCCGGGAGATGTCGACTTCAGCAACAATAGCCACCGCATGGGCAATCTCCGCTGCCTTTCCCTGGGCACCGGACATCCCGCCCAAACCGGAAGTGACAAAGAGTTTGCCGGACAGGTCATCCTCATGGCCCAGGCCCAGCTTCAGGCGACCGGCGTTGAGGATGGTGTTGAAGGTCCCGTGGACGATGCCCTGGGGCCCGATGTACATCCAGCCGCCGGCGGTCATCTGTCCGTAGTTGGTCACGCCCATCTCTTCAGCAATCTCCCAGTCCTCATGGTTGTCGTATTCACCGATGAGGATGCCGTTGGAGATGACCACACGAGGAGAATTCTTCCGGGACTTGAAGAGACCCACGGGATGGCCCGAAGCCATAACCAGGGTGGTCTCATCGGTCAGGTTCTCCAAGTACTTTTTGATCAGGCGGTACTGCATCCAGTCGTGGCAGACCGACCCGGTTTCTCCGTAGGTAACCAATTCATAGGGATAAAGGGCGACATCGAAGTCCAAGTTGTTATCGATCATGACCTGGATGGCCTTGCCTTCGGTGCATTTCCCCTTGTACTCATCGATGGGCTTGCCATAGATCCGCCCTTCCGGACGGAAGCGGTAGCCATAGATCCGGCCGCGGGTTTTCAGCTCTTCCAAAAATTCGGGGATGAGTTCTTCGTGGAACTTCTCCGGAATGTAGCGAAGGGCATTCTTCAAGGCGATTTCCGTTTGGGCTTGGTTGAGCCGGAAGCCCCGGTCCGGAGCCCGGCGGATCCCTTCCTTGAAGGCCGGCATCTCCGGCAGTTCGTCGAAGTCGAGCTGGATCCGCATGGCCCCGGCGATTTCCTTGTTATCTAACATCTTTTCCTCCTTACTTTTGCAACAAAAACCGACAAAAAGGCAGAATCTTTTCCTTAACAAGTTAAGAATAGTCGGCTTCCGTCTTTTTATGGTCAATTTGGAAAGGGTTTTTTTGACTGTAATTGGATCGTGAGGGAATATATTAAGTAGACGATAAAAATCTTCTCTCAAGCAAAGGTCGACCCTTTCGCTTCTTTTGAACCCCTGCCGGCCCATGAGCCGGCACAAAGGAGGATCCATGCACGCTGACCGCATTCTCACCCACTTCAACCAAGTTTTTGCCCCCCATGATCCCGGCCACCCCCTTCGTGGTCAAGAGATGAACCATGCTGACATCCTGGACGATGCCTATATTGCCTTCAAGGACGGGAAGATCCTGGCCACCGGCTCCGGACAAGTCCCCGCCGACCTGGTTGGTCCGGAAACCGAGGTCCTGGACCGGTCCGGCCATATCGCCCTCCCCGGCCTGATCGACTGCCACACCCACCTGGTCTACGGCGGCTCCCGGGAACATGAGTTCTCCAAAAAGCTCAACGGGATGTCCTACCTGGAAATCCTGGAGGAAGGCGGGGGGATCCTGTCCACTCTGAAGGCCACCCGGGAATCCTCCTTCGACCAGCTCTATGACAAGACCCGGGACCTGGTGGAAACCATGATGATCCACGGGGTGACCACCATCGAAGCCAAGTCGGGCTATGGCCTGAATTGGGAGACGGAAAAACGGCAGATGGAAGTGGTCAGGAAGCTCAATGAGACTCTCCCCGCCGACCTGGTCTCCACCTTTATGGCGGCCCATGTCATCCCCCCCGAATATAAGGGAAGGGAAGATGAGCTCATTGATGACATCATCGCCATGCTCCCCGATGTCAAGGCGGAGAAGCTGGCCGAGTTCGTGGATGTCTTCTGCGAGAAGGGGGTCTACACGGCCGCCCAGTCCAAGCTCCTCCTCCTGGCCGCCAAGGACCTGGGCTTCGCCACCCGGATCCATGCGGATGAGATTGAATCCATCGGCGGGTCCGCTGTCGCCGCTGAGGTTGGGGCCACCTCTGCCGAGCACCTCATGATGGTGACGGATGAGGACATCCATAAGATGGCGGAGGCCGGCGTCATCGGCAACCTCCTCCCCGGAACCACCTTCTCCCTGATCCAGGATACCTACGCCCCGGCCCGGAAGATGCTGGATGCCGGCATGGCCATCACCGTGACTACCGACTGCAACCCCGGATCCTGTCCAATGGCCAACCTCCAATTCGCCATGCAGCTAGGTTGCCTCTACCTCCGGATGACTCCGGTAGAGGTCTACAACGCTGTCACCATCAACGCCGCCTACTCGGTCCGCCGGGCAGAGACCATCGGCTCCCTCCACGCCGGCAAGAAGGCCGACCTGACCGTCATGAAGGTCCCCAACCTGGACTTCGCCCTCTACCACTTCGGAACCAACCACGTTTCCGAGGTCTATAAAGAAGGAAGGCTCGCCGTCAAAGACCGGCAGATGGTGCCTGCCGCCACTCGTTAAACCATGAACTACCTTTTGATCGACATCGGGTCCACCTTCACCAAGGGGACCCTGGTGGATGGCCGGGCCGGCCGGATCCTGGCTCGAGCCCAGTCCACCACAACCGTGGACCGGTCCGTGACCCTAGGGGTGGACCGGGTTCTGGAAGGCTTGGAAGAGGACTCCGGAACTAAGCCCTCTTGGGACAAGGCCCTCCTCTGCTCCTCCGCCGCCGGCGGGCTCAAGATGGTGGCCATCGGCCTGGGCCGGAAGCTGACGGCCGAAGCCGCCACCCGGGCTGCCCTGGGGGCCGGAGCCAGGATCCTCAAGACCTACGCCCTCCGCTTGGATGAGGAGGACATTGAGGAGATGGACCGGCTGGCCCCCGACATCCTCCTCCTTGCCGGAGGAACCGACCAGGGCAACCGACTGACCATCCTGGACCATGCCCAAAAGCTGACCGGCCTGACCCGGCGGCCTCCGGTCGTTGTGGCCGGCAACCGGGCCGTCCGTGACCAGGTGGTGGACATCCTGGAAGGGGCAGGCTTCGAGGTCTTCCCCACGGAAAACATCATGCCCCAGGTCAATGTCCTCAATGCCGACCACGCCCGCCGGGTCATCCGGTCCATCTTCATGAGCCGGATCACCCGGTCTAAGGGCCTGGATGTCCTGGAAGACCGCCTGGGCAAGGTCCTCATGCCTACCCCGGATGCCGTCCTCCAGGCTGCCCGCCTCCTTTCCCTGGGGACCGGGAGCCAGGCCGGCCTGGGCGACCTCCTCCTGGTCGACATCGGGGGCGCCACCACGGACATCCACTCCGTAGGCCTGGGCCATCCCCGGGAGCCCCGCCTCCGAATTGGGGATAAGACCTATGAGCTCCGGGAGGAGGGCCTCCAGGAACCCCTGGATAAGCGGACGGTCGAAGGCGATTTGGGCATGCGGTATTCGGCCCAAAGTCTCCTGGAGAGCGTCGGCCACGAGGCCCTGGAAGCCCTCTACCCCGCCGACTACACCGCCGCCTGCGGGAGGCGGACTGCCAACACCCGGCTCATCCCGGATAGTCCCGAAGAAATGGCCATTGACCAGGCCATGGCCCGGGCGGCCTACCTCAAGGCCCTGAGTCGGCATGTGGGGACCCTCCGCCGGGAGTTCACCGGCCGGTCGATCTACTACCTGAGCGGCAAGGACTTGACCCACTTCTCCACCATCATCGGAACCGGCGGGGTCCTGGTCCATTCCCCCCAACCCGACCGGGTCCTGGGCATGGACCCCGACCCGGAAAAACGTCCCCTCCTCTATCCTGCCTCCCCCCGGGTCTACATCGACCGGACCTACTCCCTCTCCGCCATGGGCCTCCTGGCCCAGGAGGACCCCGACCTGGCCCTCCGGCTGATGAAGGAGGATTTGGGGGTCGGGTGAGGCTTTGCTGTTGATGGAAAGGATGGTGAGGACAAAGGCCTTCTTCCGCCCTATTTCACATATTGCTGAATTGGGCGGAAACCCTTGGAGTGATCTCAAATATTATTAACAAATATACATTGACATCTTGGTGACATCGTAATAAAATAACAATTAGATAAACGTTTTCTTTTATGTGCTTGAAAGGAGCAAGCGATGAAAAAACGGTATTGGATCATTTGTGCATTTGCTGTCCTGTTCCTTGCCTGTGTGTTTATTCCTCCAGCACAAGCAAAACCTGTACATGAGGAAGATGTGAAACCCTGCATTGTTGTCGATCCTTGGATGTCTGTAACAGAAACAAGACCTTATTTAAGCGAGAAAAGTGCACCAAAAGAAATTTTTGTTCATCGGTCGGGGAATTATAGATTCACCTATGAGGGATATATTCCAAAAGTAAAAGTCGTTCCAACCTCCAGCACTAGAGTTATTGTCACCTATCATGGCGTTATTCCTTTAGCTCCCGGACAGATCTAATTCAGAAAAGCAAGAATCACTAGGAGGCTTCCCCTTTCAGGAAGCCTCTTTCACTCTTAAGGAGAAATCATGTTTACTTTCGAAATCAAGAAGCATTTTCGGCAAAAAAAGCCCTGGATCATTCTCCTTTTTTCCCTCCTCCTCTGTGTTTATGCCTATCTTCTCCGGCCTGACTCCCTTACAGGACTTGTTGAAGGTCGCTTTGAGGCCGACTGGGCTTCTATTTATAGTTATTTTCCTGATTCCGACAATAAGAAAGTTCAAGACATCATCAGAGAATATAATGAAAAGGAAGCAATCGATTCCATCCAATCGAACACTCCCTATGTGAATATCGACAAGCTGGAAAAATTGTCGCCCAATTCTCCCGAATATCGAGAAGGTCGGCGGAAAAATTTGAAGTATGACCTTCATTCTGCAGAATTTAACCAGGAATTTATCCGGACCCACTCCGACATCTTCCGGGAATTTGCATCCGATCATTTTGATGAGCAAAGGCAAAACTTAAAGTGGCAAGTGTTCAAGAATCAGGAACTCCTCCGCCTCGATGAAGACGACCCCTACACCGACCTTCACCCCCTAGGCGAGAATATGGTCGAAGCCTTTATCCACCGCTCACCGGTCTTGCTGGGTCTTCCCGTCTTTCTCTTTTTTGTCCTTCTCTACTCCGGTTTCTATGCCGAGGAAAGAGAAAACGAGACGATTCATTTTCTCTACACCCAGCCTCTGGCAAAGGCTAGAGTCATCCTGGCAAAGGCCCTGGTCATCCTCCTCGACCTGGTCCTCTACCTCCTTTTTCTGGGCATTTTTTCTTTCCTCATCCTCTCCTTCCTTGGTCTGCCCCTAGCAGGTGGACAGGCCCTCTACCGGATCATGGACCCGGCCAGCTTATCCGATCTTTCCTCGTCACCCCTTTACTATTACGGCTGGGAGGTCCTCCTTCTTTCCCTGGTCAGTTTTCTCTCCCTTGCCCTGTTTTGGTCCATGCTCTCCCTTTTCTTCTCCACCCGTTTTCACAGCCAAAAGGCTTTGGCTCTTTCCCTGACCTTATTTGCCGGACTCTTTGTCTTGACCCAACACCTTCCGCTTTTCCAAAACAGTGCCAACCCCCTCTTTGCCGGAAAGGTCGTCCTGCGTTTACTGGGGGAGGAATGGATGTGGACCTCCCCCGGGGGAATGGTTCAGGTAGAACTCTTTCCTCCCTCCTCTCCCCTCTTTTCTTTGGTTTTCATCGGCTATTCCCTCCTGCTTTTTGCCCTCTCCTGCCTGCCCAAGGTAGAGGTTATTGAAGGAAGGAAGGCCGGGCGGAAACGGTCCATGTCTCTTTTAAAGATGGAGACCCTGAAGATTGTCGATAGCCAGGGATTCCGAACTTTTTTCATCGGCAGCCTTGTGGTTTTGGTCATTGTATTTATTCCCCGCTTACAGCTGGCTCGTGACGTTCGCCAAAACCAATTGGGAGACGAGGGCTTTCTTCATGTGTACCAAGAGGAGGCTGAGGACGCAAAAAAGGAGCTGGACTACATACAAGATCCGGACACCATGAACCACCTCTATGGTAATGAAAAAGAGGGCTATATTCCGGTCAAGGAGTGGACCGAGGAAATAAAGTCCTATTACCAAACCCTCTTAGAAAGCTATGAGACCATCTACCGAGAGTATGCGGAGAAATTGAAGCTATATCAATCCCTTAGTGATAGCTATAAAAATAATGATAGTGCGGCCTATTATGACGCTCTTAGCCAGCGGGCCCAGAACGAGGTGGGTTGGTATGATCACACGTTTCGAAAGATGAACTACCCCGGCACCAGCCTTGCCTTTACCCAGGACATCTACCGTGAAGCCGGGAAAAGAGGGGCAAAACCGCTTGTTGGCGAAGACGTCATCTCGATTTCTCCCTACGACCACTTCGAGAGTCCGAAAGCCCGGGATGAATATGTCCTGCGAACCTCAAAGAACGAGGCGGATGGGTTTTTCTTTCCCTATGAGTTGTTAATCAACGAGCATTCCGGTCTTCTTTGTCTGGCTTTAGTCCTCCTTATGGCCATGACCGGTTATACGACAGACCGGGAGGGGGGGCGGCAAATCGAACTCATGTACACGTCCGGTTACCGGAGAGAAACTATCCACTGGATGAAAATCCTTGCCCATGTCCTGACTTCCGTTTTCGTCATTGCCATCTTCTTCGGTTTTCAGGTCCTTCTGGGCGGAGTCTGTGAAGGCTTTGGAAGTTATAACTACCCCGTGGCCTTCTATGAAAATGGGAGCTACCGCTTTATTAGTGTTGCCGGATTTGTGGGGCGGAGTATGGTCGCCCTCTTTTTGGTCAGTTTCTTCATCTCTGCCCTGGCCACCTTCCTTTCCCTCTTTATCCGGAAGAAAAACAACCTCATCTTTGCCACGGCGGCCCTCTTATTGGCCGGTTATGTCCTGTGCCGTTTCCTTCCGGCAAGCCTTCGGGCCCTGACCCCCTTCCCCTACCTGGAAGTTTCCCTGGTGGCCGACAATAGTCTTTCTATCCTGCGGGATCTCCCCCTGGCCAGTCCTCCCCTGGTGATGGTCGTCCTTTTGGTTTGGGGGGTGGTCCTTGGCCTGGTTGGACACGTATTGGTTCAACACAAAGATAATGAATGAAAAGATCGGAGTTAATCATGGCCATTTTACAAATTAAGGATCTAAAGAAGTCCTATGGGAAACATGAGGTCCTCAAAGGCATTACCCTGACCCTGGATCAACCCGGGGTCTATGCCTTGGTTGGACCTAACGGAGCCGGGAAGTCCACCCTCTTTAATTGCATCTCCAACATTATCTCTCCAAGCTCAGGAACAATCGAAGTGGTCGGGTTAAAAAATACAGACCCCAAGATCTTCTATTCCTGCTCCTTTCTCAAGGACAACCGTGTCCTCTACGACTACCTGACCGGCTACGACCACCTCTTCTTTATTCAAAAGGCTCAAAAACTGGATCCGGATCGGGTGAAAGAAGTAGTAGATGCTCTGGATATTGAAAGCTATATGAACAAGAAGGTCGGCGACTATTCCCTGGGTATGAAACAGCACCTCCTCTTAGCCCTGGCTATGCTCAACAAACCCAAACTCATGATCCTGGATGAGCCCCTTAACGGTCTGGATCCGGCGGCCATTGTCAAGGTTCGCCGCCTCCTTAAAGACCTGGTTGAAGCGGGAACCACCATCCTTATCTCCAGCCACACCTTAAGTGAAGTGGATAAGATGACCCAGGATATCCTCTGGCTAAAGGACGGAAAAATTATTGAAGAGATCATCGATGGAAGCGGATCCGAGGCCCGATATATGGAGATGTTCCCCGAGGCTATGGCCTAAGAAAAAAGGAGTAATTGCTATGAATGACAAAAATAAGCGTCGGACTCTTGTGGGCATCCTGATCCTCATTGCTGTTGTCGCCTACTTTCACTTCTTCCGGCAGGACCCGATCCAGAGCAAGGATGTAACCACGGCCGCCCAATTCCTCCAATATTATGATCAAAAGGGCGGAAAAAATATCACCTGGTCGGACTTCGACCACCTTCCCCATGAAAAGGATGATGCCGAGGGCCATACGGTCACCTACCGGTTAAAGGACGGTTGTGAACTGCTTTTCAGCGGAGATTCTTTGGATCAGCCTCCCCGGTGGATATCGCTCAACCTGGAAAAGGCTTCCATCCAGCCACAGGACAAGGAGGGGAAAATCGAGCCCAAGTCCATTCAAACCAGGGAAGATGTCATTCGCTATGTGGGCCAGGTCGGCGGGGACCATGTTACCTGGTCGGACTTTGACCACTTACCCCATTTACCCCCTGAGGAGGGAGCATCGGGACTTTATATGGTCATCTACACGCTCAAGGACGGCAGCATGCTCAGTCTAAGTGGCCCCGGAGAGGACCAAGCTCCTTGGTTTATCAATTTGTCCTTGACTCCGGATAAGAAGTAAATCCGTCAAGAAACAGACCAAAATGTCCCCGACTTCCGGTTTCGGGGGCATTTTTATTGCAAAGAATAGCTGGCTAGGTCGCTTTTAGACGGTGGGTAGATTGCTCCTTGCTAGAGTGAAGGTGAATGAAAATCAGAAATGGGCCCAGGGCCCAAACCATACCTATAAGAAGGAGTAATCACTATGAAGGATAAAAAAATAAGAAGGAGTAATCACTATGAAGGATAAAAAAAGACGTCGGATTCTTGTGGGCATCCTGATCCTCATTGCCGTTATTGCCTACTTTCACTTTTTCCGGCAGGCTCCGATCAAGAACCAGGATGTGACTACTGCCGCCCAATTCCTCCAGTATTTCGATCAAAAGGGCGGAAAAAATATCACCTGGTCGGACTTTGACCACTTACCCCATGAAAAGGAAGACGCCGAAGGCCTTGAGATTACCTACCAGTTGAAAGACGGTTGTGCGCTGCATTTCGGCGGAGATTCCATGGATCAGCCTCCCCGGGAGATTTCGCTCAACCTGGAAAAGGCCTCCGTCCAACCACAGGACAAGGAGGGGAAAATCGAGCCCAAGTCCATCCAAACCAAGGAAGATGTCCTCCGCTATGTGGGCCAGGTCGGCGGGGACCATGTCACCTGGTCGGACTTTGACCACCTACCCCATGAGGAGGGGGGATCGGGACTTTATGTGGTCGTCTACACGCTCAAGGACGGCAGCACGCTCGGTCTAAGTGGAACCGGCGAGGACCAAGCTCCCTGGTTTGTCAATTTGTCCTTGACGTCGGATAAAAAGTAAAATCGTCGATAAACGGACCAAAATGCCCTCGGCCTTCCGGTTTCGAGGGCATTTTTTTGCAAAAAATGGCTGGCCAACTCGCTTTTAGACGGTGGATAGATTGCTCCCTGCTAGAGTGAGGATGAATGAGAATGAGAAATGGGCCCAGGGCCCAAACCATAGCGTATAAGGAGGAACCATGAAGCGAGTCATGTGCATCCCGAACTATTCCGAGGGTCGGGATCTGGAAAAAGTGGACAAGATTGTCGAGTGCTTCCGGGCCAAGGAAAATGTCAAGCTGGTAGACTACCAGCCTGATAAGGACCACAACCGGACGGTCATTGAGGTCATCGGGGACCCGGATGCGGTCATCGACTGCGTGATCGAATCGGTCAAGGTGGCCCAGGAGGTCATCGATATGACCAAGCATGAGGGGGGCCATCCCCGGATGGGGGCGGTCGATGTCGTTCCCTTTATCCCCATCACTGAAACCACCACCGAAGAGTGCGTGGACTACGCCAACAAGGTGGGCAAGGCTATCGGCGACCTGGGCATCCCGGTCTACCTCTATGAGGATGCGGCGACATCCAAGTCCCGCAAGAATCTGGCCAAGGTTCGGAAGGGGCAGTATGAGGGCTTCTTTGAGAAGATCAAGGAAGACGGCTGGGAGCCGGACTACGGTCCCCATGAGATGAATGCCAAATCCGGCTGCACCGCTGTGGGCGCCCGCTTCCACCTGGTCGCCTTCAACGTCAACCTCAATACGGACAAGTTCGAGATTGCTGATGCCATCGCCCGCAAGGTCCGCCACATCGGCGGCGGCCTGGCTAAGGTCAAGGGCATCGGCCTCTCCCTGGAAGATAAGGGCATGGTTCAGGTCTCCATGAACCTGGTTGACTACCGAAAGTCCGCCATCTACCAGGCCCTGGAGATGATCAAGTACGAAGCCAAGCGCTATGGCGTAACCGTGGGCGAAACCGAACTCATCGGCATGGTCCCCCTCCAGGCCCTGGTCGACACGGCTTCCTACTACCTCCAATGCCATGACCTCCGCGCCGACCAGGTCATCGAAACCCTCCTGATCGAAGAATAGGAGGGGCCATGGAACTGCGTCAACTGACCCTGACCGATTTTGTCCAGGAACTGGGCTCCAACTCCCCCGCCCCCGGTGGCGGGTCCGTGGCCGCCCTGGCTGCTGCCCAATCTGCCGCCCTCTTCGCTATGGTGGCTGAGCTCACCGCCCAGTCCCCCAAATACACCGACGTCAAAGAGGAGATGGAGACCATGGCCGCCGAACTCCACGCCCTCCAGGACCACTTCCTGGAAGAAGTGGACAATGATGCCAACTCCTTCAACGGCGTCATGGCCGCCTTCCGCATGCCCAAGGATACCGACGAAGAGAAACAGGCCCGCCGGGAAAAAATCCAGGCCGAATACAAAAATGCCGCCAACGTCCCCTATGGCGTAGGGACCAAGGCCGCTGAACTTACCAAATATGCCCCCATCCTCCTGGAAAAGGGCAACACCAACGCCATCACCGACCTGGGCCTCGGCGTCCACAATCTCCGCATGGCCGTCGTCGGCGCATTCTATAACGTCAAGATCAACCTGGGTTCCATTAAAGACCAGGCCTATGTCGAAGAAAAGAAATCCTCCATGGCCACCATCCTGGCCAAGGTCGAAGAAGAGACCCGCCCCATCATCCAGGCAGTAGAAGAAGCCATCGCCTAGGCGATGAGAAGCCTGGAGCCGGGTGGCCCGGGAAAAACAAGAGCCCTGTCCCTGTCGGAAATGTGCCGACAGGGGCAGGGCTTTTTTGGCGGAGTTGGGCTGGTGGAGCCTCCCTTTTCTCCGGTTTCACCAGATAAGGAGGCTCCATATGGCTCTGCCATGCTTTAGCTTCAAGATGTATAGGAGATGAGGTACTTATCTTTTAAGGAGTTCAACATGCTATGCTTTATCATCCGCTCCTGCTGCATTCTTCCAACTACAATCCCAGGAGCGATTCCTTGGTCCTCGGCAAAATGCTTAACGCTTTGGGCAGAATAATTCCCTTGACTCCTGAAATCTTCGAAGGCTTCTTTACTAATTAGGACATCACTAGCCCATTGATCTGCTGCTTTTTCATCCTCTTCCGATGTACCGTTAGCCAGGCCAGTATGTCCAAGAATGATATGTCCAAGCTCATGGAAAAGGCTGAACCAGAAACGATCAGCATCCTTCCCTCTCGCCGTCAGGCCTACAACAATTTTATTTCCATCTATAAAGGAAGCTCCTTGCAAAAAGGATCCTTTCAAATGAGGAAGAAAAACGAGTGCGATGCCGCAGTCTGCAAGACATTCTTTCAATTGTGGGCAAAAGTCCTCTGGTTCAAGCAAACTCATCTTCCGAATTTTAGGCACTGCAGCCTTCAAACCTTTGATGGTAATTGGATCTGTTGGAATTTCGCGTGCTTTGATCTTCACCTCTTGGGTCCATGCCATCAGTGCGAGATCGCTTTTCTGGGTGATCTTCAACCTTCTACAGGCTATTCTTGTAATCTGATCTTTGCCAATGAGCGAAAGTCTGATAACCTCAAAGAACTTTCTGAGATAAAATACTCTTTCATAAATATTTTTTGTCGCTGGGACCCATCCCTTATCTGCCATTTCCTTGTAAGGGAATTTCTTCGCTAGTTCAGCATCCTCATCCATGCTATTTTCAGCTTCTGCTTTTATCACCTTCTCCCTGAAAATAGCTTCCAGATTATTCCAAAACCGAGCCGGAATGCCTAGCACCATTTCCAATCTCACCGCAGTTTCCGGTGTTAACTGCACTTCGCCATTAATCAACCTGCTGATATGTTTCTCCGACATGTCCATCCTGGCGGCAAACTCTTTCTGGCTCATTCCTCTATCATTCAATTGTTCCTTTATTGTCGCCCCGGGAGGCGTTGCAATATAAGTATGACTTCTCACCATCATGCCACCTCCTTTTCCGGACTCTTCATTCAGTGATAATCAACAATCTCCAAGATATGGGCAATTTGGATTTCTTCATTAATCTTTTCAAAAACCAATCGATAGGGATGCACCAAATCTACTGCATATTGCCCCTTCCTATTTTGTGTCAAAGGATGACATCGTCCAATTCGATACTCTATCATCATCTCAACGGAATCGGCTGCTGTGATTTCATCGATACGCTGATGGATCTTTCGGGCCATATTTGTACCATAGGCTTTTTCCGCTAATTTGGCATCCGTACAAATTCTTTCAATCTTTTTGTATTTATACGTGATTACCAAGCCATCACCTCTCTTTATGGTTTACCTATAAGGTAAATTTAATATAACACGAAGAGGAGATTCCGTCAATTTCATAATTTACCTATGAGGTAAATTATTGTCTTTTATTGTTTCAACTTTCCCCATAAAACAGCGATTTCGCTTGGTGTGTAATCACACAGGACCGCCGCATCGCTTAGCCCCCCTACAACCGACCTCTCTCGAAAGCATCCCGGTTGGGGTCCAGGCCGGCCAAGGCCCGGGTCCGGTAGCTGATGAGGTCTTGGTTTTGGAGGGCAGCCAGGGCCGGGTCGAGGGAGGAGGAGCCGGTGGTTTCCAGGATGTGGACCCAGGCAAAGGCGACAGTCCCGTCGGCCCGGGGGTCCTTAAGAGAGGCCCGGTTTTCGCGGGCTCGGCTGAGGAATTTGGCGGCGGCTTCCATATCCCCGGTGTCGAAATAGCAGAGGGCCAGGTAGGCTTCGAGGACGGGCCGCTTCCAGAAGGAATCGAAGAGGCCATAGAGCTGGTAGGCCATGGCGAATTCCTCGCCGGCCAGGTCCACCTGGCCCAGGGCATAGAGGGCCTTGCCCTTGTTGATGTAAAAGACGGACATGGCGGATGAGGCCTTCTTCTCTTCGGAAAGGCCGATGGCCCGGTCGTATTCGGACAAAGCTTCCCGGTACTTGCCTTCCTGGAAGAAGATTTCGCCTAGGTAGTTGTGGGCGGCGGCGATGTTGACCGCATACCGGCTACCCAGGAAGTCCCGGTCTTGGAAGATTTGGAGGGAGGCCTCCAGGTGGGTCCGGGCCTGGTCGTTGTCGCCAACCATCATATAATATAGGCCTTGGAGGCGGAGGAGGATCCCCTCTTCTTCCTTATCCTCCAGGGACCGGGCCAGGTCCAGGCCTCCCCGGATATACTTTTCCATCCCCTGGGCCTGGTTGGTCTGGATGTGGTAGAAGATGACCTGCTTGTAGGATTCCAGGATGAAGACCTGGTCCCCCAGCTCCCGGGCCAGGTCGATGACCCGGCGGATGTCCTGGATCCCCTCCTCATAGAGGCCATCGTGGATGAGGTAGCGGCCCTTGATGTAATAAAATATCATGAGGAGGCGGTGGATTTCCTTTTCATCCGGGCCATGGAGGTCAGAGAACTGGGCTTCCAGGTGGGCGAAGGAGGACTTGGCCCGGTCCCGGGGGATGTAGACCCCCTCGCGGTCATCCTCCCGCTGGTTGGTCAGGACCGGGAAGAGCTCATGAGAAAAATTCAGGTAGTAGTTCAGCGTTTCCAGCTCATATTCCAGGCTCTTGAAGGGGTCCTTGGCCCCACGGAAGTGGTAGACCAGCTTGGAATAGATATAGCCCGTCCCTCCTTTTTCGATCCCCTCCTCCAAAATCTGCCCAATTCGCTGGTGGATGGCCTGGCGTTTGGCGAGGGATTGGTCCTGGTAGATGTACTCCCGGAGCTTAATGTGGGTGAAGGCAATCCCCACATCCTCCTGGTGGACCTTTTCCACCAGGAGGTTGGTCCTTTTTAGTCCCTCCAGCATTCCAATCAGGTCCAGGTCCGACAGGCCGGTCAACTGGGAGAGGACGGACAGGGGGGCCTCATCATAGAAATAGGAAATGAGGTCGATGAGCTTCCGCTCCTGGGGGCTGAGGAAGGCGAAGCGGGCCCGGATGGCATCCTTGATTTTGGGGGTCATAAAGGGATCTCGATCCGGCGTATTCATGACCTGGAGGTATTCCGTGAGGAAGAAGGGGGATCCTTCGGTCTCCCAATAGATCCTGTCCATGACCTTATTTTCCAGCTTTTTCCCCATAGCCTGGCGGACAAATTCCTCGGACTCCTTCCGGTTGAACCGCTTGAGGGTAATAGGGGTCAGCTTCCCCGCATTAACCAGGCTGGAGGCCATGTCCAGGAGGTCCTGGCGGAAGGCGGGACGGGAGAGGAGGAGGAAGAGGACCCGGGGGTTGGCCCGGAGGATGGTGGCGGTTAGAACCTGGACGGAGAGGTCATCCATCCAGTGGAGGTCGTCGAAAACCACCACCAGGGGGGACTTCTGGGTGATTTGTTCCAAGGCCAGGAGGATGGTTCGGGAAAGGTCCCGGACCTCCTGACTGCGCTTCATTTCCTCTCCCTGGCTGGACAAGATGTCCTCCAGACGTCTCAAAAAGACCTCCATGGGGCGGAGAGAAAAATGGGTTTCCGCCTGATAGGCAATGACTTCCGTAGTCAGAACGCCATGGGGGAGGTCCTCCATGGCCCGGCGGATGAGGGCGGTCTTGCCGACCCCCGCCTCCCCTTCCAGGAGGATGGACCGGCCCTCCCCCCGGCCCTTGGCCAAAGCTTGGATGGCCCCACCCACCTGGGCTAACTCGGGGTAGCGACCATAGAAGAAGTCCTCTTTTTCCTTTTCAGGCAGGCGGACCTGAGCCACTGCCTCCTCATAGAGGGCCCGGGTATCGTTGTCCGGGCTGATGCCCAATTCATCCCGGAGGAGTTTCTTCAGATTATAATAGGCCTCGATGACCTTTCCCCGCCGGCCCGTCTTTGCATAAAAAGTCATGAGGAGGCGGACATTGCGCTCGTCAAACTCATCCATCCCCACCAGGGTGTGGAGGGGCTTTTCCACCTGGTCAAAACGTCCGGCCTCAATGGCCTCGGACAGGACCTGGTAGGCGTTAGCGATGTATTTCTCCTGGTAGAAGGCCCGCATCTTCATGGTCCAGAATTCATATTCTTCGCTGTCTTTGATATAAAAACCATCCAAAAAATCTCCCCCATAGAGGGACAAGTTGTCCACGGGATTGTCAGCGAATTTCAGGGCATCACAAGAGATGTCCTGGGACCAATCCAGACAAAGGAGGGACTTTTTAGGCGAGTCGATGAATTCCGCCCCCAGGCTTTTTTTTGCCTGGTAGATGGCATTGCGGAGGTTCTTTTTGGCAATCCGTTCATCCTCCTCCGGCCAGAGAAGGCCGGCAATCTCATCCCGTCCCACCACCGGCTTGACGGCTAAATAATAGAGCATGGCATTAATTTTGGCATAGGGAAAATAGACTTCCTCCCCGTCCAGTCGGACTTGGGGCATGCCGAAGAGGGTAATTTCCAATTTGGCCATGGGCCTTCTCCTTTCAAAAACCGCCTCTTTTTTCCCGCTCCATCCCTCCGGAAGATCGCCCGGGGAGTGGATCATGAGGCGAAAGACTTCTTTCCCCTATTTTGTCATAGGGGGTCATTTTCGTCAAAAAAAGAAAATTCTTTTGACGGTTCCCCGGCCGGGTCAATGAGGCCATTTCTTCCCCTTTTCCCCTGATTCTTTTCCATGAGGCCCCTCAATAGACCGTTTGTGGACGAAAACGTTTTAGAATAATTGTGATGAATGCTGACTAACCCAGCGAAAAGAGGAGTCCCGGGACTCAATAAGGAGGATATTTATGGAAAAAGTGATTCTAAATGGAGAAGACCTGACCCTGGAAGAGGTCGTTGCCGTTGCACGTGAGAAGGCTCCGGTGGAGATCGCCCCGGAGAACATTGAAAAAGTGAAAGAGTCCCGGAAGATCGTGGACAAGATTGTGGAGGAAGAGCGGGTCGTCTACGGTGTCACCACCGGCTTCGGCTCCCTGGCCAAGGTCCACATCGACAAGGACGATTGCTCCCAGCTCCAGGAGAACCTCATCCGGACCCATTCCTCCGGCTACGGCGACCCCCTGAGTGAAGAAGAAGTCCGCGCCCTCATGCTGATCCGGATCAACTCCCTGGTCAAGGGCGTGTCGGGCATCCGCCTGGAGACCGTCCAGACCCTCCTCGATATGCTCAACAAAGGCGTCGTCCCCCATGTTCCTGAAAAAGGCTCCATCGGCGCATCCGGCGACCTGGCTCCCCTCTCCCACATGGTCCTGCCCATGCTGGGCCTGGGCCGTGCCTTCTATAAGGGCGAACTCATGTCCGGCCAGGAGGCCATGGACAAGGCCGGCGTCAAGGTCATCCATCTGGAGGCCAAGGAAGGCCTGGCCCTCATCAACGGAACCACGGTCCTGACCGCCATCGGTGCCCTGGCCACCTATGATGCCATCAAGCTGGCTAAGCTGGCCGACATCGCCGGTGCCCTCTCCCTGGAAGCCCACCGCGGCATCATCGATGCTTTCTATGAGAAGCTCCACACCATCCGCCCCCATGCCGGCAACCTGACCACCGCCAAGAACATCCGGACCCTGACCGAGGGCTCCACCTTCATGACCCACACCGCCGAAATCCGGGTCCAGGATGCCTACACCCTCCGCTGCATGCCCCAGATCCATGGCGCATCAAAAGACACCATCAACTATGTGGCAGACAAGGTCGCCATCGAAGTCAATGCGGCCACCGACAACCCCATCATCATCTCTGAGGATGAAGTCATCTCCGGCGGGAACTTCCATGGGGAGCCCATGGCCCAGCCCTTCGACTTTCTGGGTATCGGCGCGGCTGAGCTTGGCAACGTCTCTGAACGCCGGGTCGAGCGCCTGGTCAACGCCCAGCTCTCCGACTTCCCCTCCTTCCTGGTCAAGCACCCCGGCCTCAACTCCGGCTTCATGATTACCCAATACGCCTGTGCCGCCCTGGTTTCCGAGAACAAGGTCCTGGCCCACCCCGCCTCCGTTGATTCCATCACCTCATGCGAGAACCAGGAAGACTTCGTCTCTATGGGAACCATCGCCGCCCGCAAGGCCCGCGAGATCATCAAGAACTCCCGTCGCGTCGTCGCCACCGAAATCATGGCCGCCGTCCAAGCCATCGACTTCCGCAAGGAAATGACTGACGGCCAGCTGGGCAAGGGCACCCAAGCCGCCTACGACCTCGTCCGGTCCAAACTCGACTTCATCGCCCACGACAAAGACATCCAGATGTATGACGAGCTGGAAAAGATGACCGACCTCCTGGTCAACGACGACCTCCTGAACGCCGTCGAAAAGGTCGTCGACATCGAGATGTAGTTGAAACAAGGCGGATGCGCCGCCGGCGCTGATGCCACGCAAGAATTAAAGAAAAAAAGCCCCTGACCGCCTCTTGGCGACCGGGGGCTTTTTTGTGGGGGCTCATGTGGCCGGGGCTCATGGGGGCGGCGGCCCCCCTTCCCACGATTTCGGCGAATAAAGAGGCTCCGCTTGGCCCCCTTCTTCCCGTAATTCGCCAAATGAGGAGGCTCACTATGGCCCCCTTTTCTCATCATTCCGCCGAATAAGGCGGCTCACTATGGCCCCCTTTATTCCACTTTCCGCCGAATGAGGCGGCTACGCTTGGCCCCCTTTATTCCACATTCCGCCGAATGAGGCGGCTCACCATGGCCCCCTTTATTCCACATTCCGCCGAATGAGGCGGCCGGCTCCCCAGGTTCCCCCAGCTCCCTCTGGTCCACCACCCCAAAAACCAATCAGCCCCCAGGTCCAGCTTGAGCGCATTGCAAATCTGGAAGATTTGCCTAAGCGAAAGTGGGCCTGGGGGCTGATTGTATAGTTTCCCCATCCTACGATTATTCCATCTGTTGGCTTATCTTGCGTTTCTTATAAATCACTCGTATCACTTCAACCCTGTCCTTTTTAGGACGATAAAAAATGAGGTAATTCGCACATGGAAAGAATCGAATGCCCTGGGACCTCCAAGGCTCATCGAAATATATTGGAAACCTGAGAGGCATAGTGTTAAGACTCTCAATACTGTCCATAATTCGTAGTATAAGCCTTCTTGCAGTTTCAGGATTCATCAAATTAACAGATACATAGTCATATATCTTTTCTAAATCTTCCTCCGCTGATGTAGAGTAAACGACCTCTAAAGTCATCGATCCATACCAAGCTTCTCAACCATTTTTCTTCTTACCTCTTTTGAAGTTTTTATGCGACCCTGATTCAGATCATCAATTCCCTTTTGAATCTCTTGATTAAGCTCTTCCCTAGTCAAGCGATCAAAAAGGAGGTCATCCTCTTTCGGTAATGAAAGCTCAAATGGCATCTTCTTCTGAAAAGCTACCTGCCGTAAGAACATATCAATTGCATTGGACATGGGAATTCCGAGTTGGTTTAAAACTCTCTCCGCCTCATCTTTTACCTCTGGCTCAACACGAGAAAAAACGCTTGCTGTTTTTGCCATATTACCACCTCCTGTAAAAACTTTACCACGATAGAGCGATATTTACTAGCTATAACCCCATAATTCGATAGCTTTTATCCATCTATTTGCCTATTTTCTTCAGGTTCTTCCCCTCGCAATCCCGACCATCCCCACCACAAAAGCCCCCAGGTCCAGCTTGAGCGCATTGCAAATCCGAAGGATTTGCCTAAGCGAAAGTGGATCTGGGGGCGAGAGTCTTGGGGGCTGTTTTTACATCTTTTCCGGAGGATCGTAGCTTTCTCCAAATGTTTCTGCGGTCACCTTCTTCATGACCTGGTCCGTGAGGGGGCGGTCCTGGAAGCCGGTCGGGGTCTGGGCGATTTCATCAACGACATCCAGGCCCTCGATGACCTTGCCGAATGCGGCATAGTCGCCATCGAGATGGGGTGCCGAAGCGTGCATGATGAAGAACTGGGAGCCGGCGGAGTCGGCCATCATGGACCGGGCCATGGAGAGGACGCCGCGGTCATGCTTGAGGTCGTTGGGAATGCCGTTGGAGGCAAACTCGCCTTGGATGGAGTAGCCCGGGCCGCCCATGCCGGTACCCTCGGGGTCACCTCCCTGGATCATGAAGCCGGGGATGACCCTGTGGAAAATGGTTCCGTCGTAGAACCCGTCCGCTACCAGGGCCAGGAAGTTCCGGACCGTATTGGGGGCCAGGTCCGGGTAGAGCTCCGCCCGGATGGTCCCGCCTGATTCCATTTCAATCGTCACGATAGGGTTTTTCTTTGTCATTTTGTCTCCTCATATTTTCTTTACTGGGCCGCCGGGATTCCGTCCGGCGCCGCCAATTGAAAGTTGTCATCCTGGTATTCGATGTCGAAGTTCCCGACCATCTTGTAATCATCCGGGTTCATGCCAATCCCTTCCATGGAGTCCATGATCTGTTCTTTCATGGCTTCCGTCCCATCAAAAGAAAGGCCGGTAAGGCGGTAGCTTTTCTGGTCAAATTTCATGGTCATCTTGACAGGAAGCTTGGCATTCTCGACATCCGGAAGGGCCTGTTGACTCTGAGCCCCGGTGGATTTGGAAAATTCCTTGAAGTCCAAGTCCATCTCAAAAACATAGGCCCCATCCTTTTCCGTCATTTTCGCCTTCTTCAGTTGGTCTTCCAGCTCCTTGACCTGGTCCTTACCCGGCAGCATGGTATTCTTCATCAGGGTTTCTTTGGATAGTCCCTCTGTTTCCTGCCAGCCGCCTCCTTCCTGCTTGACATAGCCATGACCTCCCGAAACATAGAACTCCACATCCTGGGCATTCGTCATTCCCAGCATGGCCATGGTCACCGACATCTTCATGTGGGTGTTGGCTTCTTTATCGGCGGTCAGGTCCATAGTCGATTGAGCTAGGCCCAGATCCATCTCGCCCTTCATCTTCATTCCGACGGGCTGGCTATCTGCCTGCTTGATGGTGGAGACCACCTCCGCTACTACCTGGTCCTGGGTCTGTGTCTGGGCCGTGCCGGAGCAGGCCGTCAGTGCCAAGACGCAAACGAGGAAAAATGAGAGGATGTGCTTCATGAGATCTTCCTTTCTCCCTAATGGGCTGAGTACATCGATTCGGACAATGGATGATGGTGAATGCGTTTTCTTTCTATAAAAATTATATCATTAGACAGGGAGAAAGAAAAAGCGATCCCTCATTCTCTCAGGGCTACATCACCCAACCCCCACCTCCCCCACCACAAGGGGGCTTTCGGCGGACACCACTTCCAATAGAAAGAGGGCATCCTCTTCCTCCACCAGGACGAGATGGCCGGCAGGGAGGTCCAGGGGATCCCGGCTGCCCAGGCGGATGCGGGCGTCAGCCGGAGAGTAGGCAAAGAGGAGACCCCGGCGTTTGGGGACATAGACCTCCCCCGGACGGAGGACAGCCAGCTGGGCAGGGAGGTCTTCCCGGACGATGAGGTTGAAGTCCCGGCAGTCCAGGCTGTTGCCGGACTTAGTGGTCCATGAGCCGGAAAAGTAGTCCACCTCATAGGGAACAAGGTCCCGCCGGTAGAGGGGATGGCCCTGAGAGTCAGTGTGAACAAGCCACAGGCTGCCTTCTAAGGGAAGGATGTAGCGCTGGTAGCCGGTGAAGTCCGAGAAGACGGATTCTGTCCCGGTGAAGCTGGCGGATGAGATCCGAAAAAGGAAGGTCCGGTCCTTGAAGTTCTCCCCTTCCGGGAAGATGGTGAGCTCAGTGGTCTCGCCGCCCGACCAGGTTGAGCGACGGAATGCGTCCGGTGGAATGATCCTCATGGTTCCTCCTCATGTCATTTGCTTTCGATAGCCAGATCTTTCTTACGACTTATTTTACCAAGTCAGGTCCGATGAACCCAAGGATCTTTCTCGAAAATCCCATAATATCCCCAAGCTCGACGGTTATGGTAAAATAAAACCGCTTACCATAGGAGGTATATCAATATATGGAATCTTCAAAAAATCTCATTCAAGCCCCCAATGCGGGTCCCGGCCTGCAAAACTGGGTCATCCGCCTGGTCAAGGGCATTTTAATCGGCATCGGGGGCATCCTCCCCGGCCTATCCGGCGGGGTCCTCTCCGTCATCTTCGGGGTCTACCAACCCGCCATCCGCTTCCTCTCCAATATCCGGGACCACTTCCTGGCCAATGTCCGCTTCTTCATGCCTATCGGCATCGGCGGCCTGGCCGGCATCTTCCTCTTCTCCATCTTTGTGGAGAAGGCCTTCGGCCAATATGCAGCCCAATTCGTCTGCCTCTTCATCGGCTTCGTCATCGGGACCTTCCCTTCCTTATATAAGCAAGCCGGCAAGGAGGGACGGGACTCGACCGACCTGGTCCTCATGGTGGTCTGGGCCATGATCATCTTTGGCCTCATGTTCCTGGGACGAAATTTCCCCAAGATCCAACCCTCTCCCCTGGTCTGGTTTTTCTCAGGCGCCGTGGTTGCGCTGGGCTTCATTATCCCCGGCATGTCCCCCTCCAACTTCCTGATCTACTTCGGCCTCTATGACAAGATGGCCGGATCCCTGGCCGGCCTGGACCTGTCCATGATCCTCCCCTTCTCCCTGGGCATCGTCCTCTGTATCCTCGCCCTGTCCAAGGTCGCTACCTACCTCTTTGACCACAACTACTCCAAGATTTTCCATTCCGTCCTCGGCATGGTCATCGGATCCACCCTGGGGATCTTCCCTGCCATCATCTTCCCCGCCTACACCGCGGAAGGCCTGGCCCAGGCCAGCCTGACCTTCCTCCCGGCCCTGGCTTTCGGCGTGGTCATGTTGGTGGCCGGGATCCTCATCTCCTACCGTTTCTCCAAACTAGAAGAGGAAGTGTCGTATGAATGATGAAGCACGCTATGCGGTCCTGATCGACGCAGAAAATGTCTCCCCCAAGTACATCCAGATCATCTTTGATGAGGTCTCCAATTACGGGCTAACCACCTACCGGCGGATCTATGGGGACTGGACCTCCAATGAAAACTCCGGCTGGAAATCCACCCTCCTGGATGCCTCCATCACCCCTATCCAGCAATACACCTACACCTCCGGCAAGAACGCCTCGGATTCAGCCCTCATCATCGACGCCATGGACATCCTCTACACCATGTCGGTGGACGGCTTTGTCCTGGTCTCCTCGGACTCCGACTTCACCCGCCTGGCCTCCCGCCTCCGGGAGTCCGGCATGCACGTCATCGGCATGGGAGAATCCAAAACCCCCTCTGCCTTCATCGCCGCCTGCAACTCCTTCAAATACCTGGACGTCCTCTATGACTCCACCCGTGAGGGCAAGGAGGAAGAGGAGCGAGAAGAAGAGCCGACCACCGCCAAACCCTCCAGCAACCGGAAATCCCCTTTACCCAACAACCGGCCCCACAGCAAGTCCTCCAAGTCCAAGGCCGGAACCTCCATCTCCATCATCAAGCGGTCCATCAACAACATCATCCAGGAGAACTCCGATGAAGAAGGCATGATTTCCCTGGCCAATCTGGGCAACCAGCTGGTCAAACGCCATCCCGACTTCGACGTCCGAAATTACGGCTATACCAAACTCGCCTCCTTTATCCCCACGGTGAAGAACGTCAAATTGGAAGCCCGGAAAAACTCCAAAGACGGCGCCAACCAACTCTTCGTCAAGCTGAAGTAGGGGACTCATGAGGCGGGACTCATAGGGCGAGGTGGGGTCATGAGGCGACTCAGGCCGGAAAGTTCCCCCTCTTCCTGATGATTTCGTCATTTGGGGCGGTATGGCAATACCCCTCCTCCTGATGAATTTCGCCATTTGGAGCGGTACAGCAATACCCCTCCTCCTGATGATTTCGCCGTTTGGAGCGGTATGAGGATACCCCTCTTCCTGATGATTTCGCCATTTGGGGCGGTACGGCGATACCCCTCTTCCTGATGATTTCGCCATTTAGAGCGGTATGAGGATACCCCTCTTTCCACCAATTTCGTCGGTTGGGCCGGTATGACAGTGGCAAAATAGCCCGCTTCTCTGATCATCTCCTCAATGATTTCTTTTTTTCATCAAATCCTTTTTTTTTGTAATTTAGAACTATACTAATTATATAGAGAGAGTTCCTCTATCTTCTCTTCTATCCGGGCAATCACACAGGATCAATTCAACAGATCGGAGGTAATAGTGATGTTGAAGAATGAGTTTTTAACGATTTATCAGGAAATCAAGCACCCCTACACTAAGCTCAATCTTTCCTATCATCTTTTCAAGATTGCAGCATGCATGGCGGCAGCCCTTTTCCTCATCAGCTTGATTGATGGGGTCATCCTGACCTTCCTCCAGCTTCAAGGAAATATGACTCGCTTCGAACAAGTGGCGGTTAATGCGGCATATTCCACTTCCTTCTTTGCCGCCGTCTGTCTCCCCTTGTTCCTCATCAGCTCTCTCCTCCGAAAAAAAATCTAGGATCCTTTCCAGTCAAAACAAAAGCCCCCTCCCATCCCGCAGGCTAGCGGGACCGGAGGGGGCTCTTTTTTCTTTCACTAATCGCAGGAAACCAGGGGGTTCAGGAGCTGGTAGAGGGTCTTGACATGAACGCCCGTGGCCATGGCGGGCAAGTAACCCCGGGCCTTGGACCGGTAGGCGGTCCCGGCGATATCCAGGTGGATCCAGGGGAGGTCTTCCTTGACAAAGGCCCCGACAAAGAGGCCGGCGGTGACGGATCCGGCTTCCCGGCCTGCGGAATTCTTGATGTCCGCAACGTCGGAATCGTTGAGCTTCTTGAAGAGGTCATCATAGGGGAAGGCCCAGACCTTCTCCCCGGCCAGGTCGGCGGCCTCCTGGAATTCCTCATAGAATTCCGGTGCATTGGTCACGGCTCCGGTGTACTCCTCGCCAAGAGCGCTGAGGACAGCCCCGGTCAGGGTGGCCAGGTCGATGACCCGGTCTGCCCCAAGATTGTTGGAGGCATAGTGGACGGCGTCCGCCAGGGTCAGCCGGCCCTCGGCATCCGTATTGACCACCTCGATGGTCAGCCCCTTCATGGAGCCGATGATGTCCCCTGTCTTGTATGCGGACCCGGAAATCATGTTCTCGCAAGCGGCAACTATGCCCACCACATTACATTTGGCCTTGGACTTGCCCAGGGCGTACATGGTCCCGATGACCGACCCGGCCCCGCCCATATCCGAGTGCATGGTGGCCATGCCGGCAGGCGATTTTACACAATAGCCCCCGCTGTCATAAGTCAGGCCCTTGCCCACCAGGGCGGTCTTTGGACCATCGCTGTTGGCCAGTTCCATGACGATGAAGCGGGGGCGGTTAGCCGCCCCACGGGCGACAGCCAAGTAGGCCTCCATGCCCAGGTCCCGGATGGCCTCTTCCTCATAGACCGTCACCTTGACCCCCACCGACTCCAGCTTTTCCTTGGCCAGGCGGGCCAGGCTTTCGGGATAAATGACATTGGCCCGCTCATTGACCAGGTCTCGGGCAAAGAAAACTCCATCCATCATATCCCTAATCCGGGCCAAACCGTCCCTAAGCTTCTCTTCCTTTCCCCCGGCAGGGGTGTAGTTGACGATCAACCGGACCTCATCATCCTTCTTGTCGGTTTTCTTGGAGAAGCAGTAGTCCCCTTGACGGAGGCCTTCATAGACCGCCATCAGGGTCTTCCGGTGGCAGAGGCCCAGGTCAGGCATAGTCAGTTCCACCACCTCCTCCTTCTTCTCCCGGACCAACTTGCCCAGGTCAAAGAAGATCTCCCGAAGGTCTTCCAGGGTCAGGTCCTTCTCCCCTAAACCCAGGGCGACCTGGCCGGCCCCTTCCGGAGAGGGGAGGTAGACCATCTCTCCCTTCTTCCCCTCAAAACCCAGCTTGTTCAGGTAAGCGCCGAGACCCCCTTCCGCCTTATCTCCCGGGCGGAGGAAAAAAACCTTGGCTCCACCCTGTCCATATAATTGGAAATCGATCATATTGTCCTCTTTTCTATTTTTCTCATCCAGGGCCGGACCATATCCCGCCCTATTGGTGACCATATTTCAAAAAGTCTGAAGGGGGAAGGTCCGGCAGGTCCATCCCCATCCCCTTCTTTTCCATTTCATGCAGTTTTATGAGAAGCAGGTTGATGTCCACCTGGAGGGTTTGGGCCAGACTGACCACATCGACCCCTTCTTTCAGGAGGTCCCGGACCTCCCCATCGTCCATGAGGAGGTGGGCGGCGAAGACATTGGCCTCATATTCCGACTGGGAATTAGTGGAAAAGAGGGTAAATTGGACCATGTCCAAGATCCCCTCCTCTGATTGGTGGAGGACGGCATGGCCCAGCTCATGGGCCAGGACGATCCGCCGGTCCCTCTCCCCCATGTTGGCGTTGAGGAAGATGCAGGGTCTCCGGTCGACGACGGCAAACATCCCCAGGAGCTGGCTGAAGTCGGACCGGTCGTAGATGGAGACCCCCAGCCCCCGGGCCAGTTCCTCCGGATCCTCCGTCCGAAATTCTTCCTTTAAAGACTCAACCCGTCTTTCAATCTCCATCCTACCCCTCTTTTCGTCCCTCCCAATAGGCATCCTGGAGGGCCCGCATGACCGCATCCTTATCCTCTTCCGTCAAACTCCCGCCGGCAAACATGGCCGAGGCCCGCCGGACCAGGTCCTGGGCTTCCGCCATCCCCGGGTCAGGGTCCATACCCCCTCCCCGGCCTTCCTCAACCTCTTCCATAAGAAGATAGTTCCGGTCCACCGCGAAAATCTTGGCCATCTTATCATAAATCTGCCGACTCTTGGGGTAGGACTGGCCCGTCTCATAGGAGCCCACCGTCCGGACCGTTACCCCCAATTGGTCAGCCAGGTCCTTTTGGGTCCAACCCGCCTTCTTCCGCAGGTCCTTTACCTTATCCGCAAACTTCATACATCCCCCTAGTTTTTCATTCACCCGATCATTGCTCCTTCCATTATACACGAAAACAGAAGAAAATCTTTTCTTTTTCAACGAAACCCGAAAAATATCTTCCTTTTTCTCTTGACAAGCGAAGTCATTCTTCCTATAATTTCTCATAAACAGGAAGTTCATCTTCTTATTTATGAGAAAGGAGTCCCCGCTTGTCCCCCACCATCCTCCATGCCGACATGAATGCCTGCTACGCTTCGATTGAACAAGCCCGCAATCCCGCCCTCCGGGGGAAGGCCATGGCCGTCTGCGGATCGGTGGAGGCCCGAAACGGAATCATCCTGGCCAAGTCCCAGGAAGCCAAGACCCAGGGGGTCAAGACCGGGGAGGCGATATGGGAAGCCCAGCAAAAATGTCCGGGCCTCCTCCTGGTTCCCGCCGACTTCTCCCTCTATTTGGCCTACTCCAAGATGGCCCACCACATCTACCTGGACTACACCAACCGGGTGGAAGCCTTCGGGATGGACGAGTGCTGGTTGGATGTGACCGGGACTGACCGTCTCTTCGGGGATGGGGAGACCCTGGCCCGGACCCTCCGCCGGCGCTTCCGAGATGAACTGGAGGTGACCATCTCCGTAGGGATCTCCGACAATAAGTTTTTCGCTAAGTTGGGCTCCGACTATAAAAAGCCGGATGCCCAGACCCGGATTGACCGGAGCAATTATAAGGAAGTCGCCTGGCCCCTGCCCGCCTCCGACCTCCTCTTCTGTGGTCCCCAAACGACAAGAAAGCTAGCCCGCTTCGGCATCCACACCATCGGTGGCCTGGCCCGGTCGGACCCCGAATTCATCCGCAAGCTCCTGGGCATCAACGGCTACCGGCTCTGGCTGGCGGCTAACGGCCGGGACAGGACTCCCGTGGCTCCCTATGATTTTCGCCCTCCCATTAAGTCCCTGGGCTGTGGGACCACCTTCCGGAGGGACCTGGTCAACCGGGATGAGGTGGCCCTCTCCCTCCGCCGCCTGGCCAAGGAAGTGGAGGGCAAGCTCCTTTCCGCCGGCCTCTCTGCCAGCCGCCTCTCCCTCTCCGTCCGGGACAATAATCTCTTTCAAATGGGCGATGACCTCCCCCTCCCCTATCCCACCCAAAACGCCCAGGACCTGGCCGACCGGGCTCTGAACATCTTCGACGGCTTCTGGTTCTGGAAGCACCGGGTCCGGGCCATGACCCTCCGGGCCTCCCGCCTCCTCCCCCAGCCTAAGGCCGTCCAAAGGGCCTTCTTTCCGGACTACCCTGCCCATGAGAAAAAAGAGGACCTGAGCCGGGCCCTCTTCGCCATCCGGTCCCGATTCGGCTCCAAGTCAGTGGATTTCGCCGCCCTCTATGGCTATGACTATGCCGACCTGGACCGGGATCGGGCGGACATGCCCACCAACAAATTTGTCGCTTGCGCCCGGTAAATCGTGGTAGGATAGGGTGTATGTGTTTTTAACTTTTTCTAGACTCTGGAAGGAGGAGGAACCGTGATTTACACCATTACCCTCAACCCCTCTTTGGATTTGATTTCCATTTTAGATGAGCTGAAGCCGGGCCGGACCAACCTGGCGACCAACGACAGCTTCCGAGCGGGCGGACGGGCCATTACCGTTTCTCAAATTTTGAGTATTTTGGATATTCCCTCCACGGCAACCGGCTTTGTGGGGGGCCACACCGGCGCATTTATCGAAGAGGAGCTCTCCAATGCCGGGATTTCCAACCAATTTGTCCACATCGCCGACAGCACCCGAATCGATGTATCCCTCTTTGATAACGATGTGGAAACCCGGGTCCTGGGTCGGTCGACCATTGTGACCGTCCAGGAAATCAACGACCTCATGTTCTACCTCTCCCGAATCCGGGAAGGAGACTACATCGTCCTAGCCGGATCCCTGCCCAAAAATATCTCCGCCGACCTCTACGACCGGATGATTGACATCGCCGTGGTTAACGGGGCCAACTTCCTCCCCATCATTGATGCGGAATACCTCCCCGAAGTCTTGTCCAAAAAACCCCTCCTAATTACCCCCACGGTCAAGGAACTCTCCGAGATGCTGGAAGAAGACCTCCGGACCAAGCAGGATATCCTCCGGGCCGGCCTGACCTGCATCGACATGGGGGCAAAAAATGTCATCATCAACCAAGAACTTGCGGGCTCCCTCCTCATCACCTCGGAGCGAAAAACCTATGAAGCCCAGGGGCCGAGCAAGAAGGTAGTCTCTTCTACCCACACGGATATGACCCTGGCCGCCGGCTTTATTGGAGACTATATGCGGATCAACGACCCCAAGGAAGCCTTCAAACTTGCCCAGGCCGTTTCCAATGCTACCTACTATGTCCGCTCCCTCCCCAGCCTGGAAGATATCCGAGAGGAAGTCGATCGGGTGGACGTACTTCCCCTGAACTAGAAGGATAAAAAGATGAAGCTCGCTCAATGCCCATATGAATACATCCCGGTTGTCCTGGGGTCCAACATGAACTCCCTGGGGACCATCCGTGCCTTCCGGTCCCTAGGCGTCGGGGGAATCATTGTGGCGGAAGAAGATGGCGTAGCCTGCTACTCCAAGTATGCGGTTAAAACCTTCATTCAAGATGACCTGGTGGAGGGCTTGGAAAAGGCCGGAGCCTACCTGGCTTCTATAGGAAAGAAAGGTTACCTCTTGGCCACCTCGGATGACTACGCCCTTCGAGTCACCCGCCTGGGTTCCTTGCCCAACTTCTACATCGTCAACAACAATCCGGAAACCATCCAAGCCTGCCTGGACAAGACCGGCCTCTACCCCCTTTTCGATGAAATCGGGGTGGACTATCCCCGGTCCCGCCGGGTGGAGGAGGGGAAGGATTTGCTGGACATCCACGACCTGAAATTCCCCCTCCTGGTCAAGCCGGTGGTCTCCATCCATTTTTCTGACCGCTTTGACAAGGCCACCATACTCCACGAAGAGGAAGCGGTAAAAAACTATGTCGAGAGGTTAAAAGAGGCGGGCTTGGACCGGAGAGCCCTGGTCGCCCAAGAGTATATTCCCGGCAGCGAGCAAAACCTCATCTACTATTTTGCCTATGTGAAAAAGGGCAAAACCATCCGGGAGGTGGCTTCCCGAAAAATTCGCCAATACCCTCCCAATGCGGGGACCACGACGGCCGGCCTCTATGAGGATATTCCCGGCGTTTGCCCGGCCGCCCAGAAGATCAACCGGGCTCTGGCTTTTGATGGTCTCCATGGGATGGAATTCAAATATGATCCCAGGGATGGAAAATACTACTTCCTGGACTCTAATCCCAGGACCTATTTGGATATTTCCGCCCTTGAGCCGACAGGGGTTAATGTTCTCCAGGCTGCCTACCTGGACTTTCTGGACCAACCCATCGACTTTATCCCCAAAAAAGTCCAGAAGAAGGTCCTCTGGGTCAAGGACCATGAGGATATTCTCCGAGCCCTTTTCTTCAACAGAAAAAAATATCCGGACTTTACCCTCAGCTATGGCCAGTACAAAAAAACACTCCAAGGGACTGTGGTCTTTGCGGTGAAGGATGCCGATGACCCCAATCCTAGACGATACCTTAACCGAGAAAGGATGAAAACCCTTGTTCAAAAGATTTTCCGTCGGCGCTAAGCACCTCCTCATCCGCCTGCTCAAGGGACCCTTCCGCGCCTACAACAGAAAGAAAATCCGACAAATCCACCGGGAACGGCCCTTCCGGGCCCAAGCCCTCGACCCCTCCGCCTTTTATGGAAAGAAAATTCTGGTTCTTTCCCCCCATATCGATGACGAGATCCTGGGCCTGGGCCAGTTCTTCCTCTCTTTAAAAGGCAAGGCGGATATCGACCTCCTCTACACCACCAATAACATGAATGGTCAGGGACAGGAAGTCCGCTTCCGGGAATTGGAGGAGATTGCTAAAGACCTGGACCTCCATGTGATCAAGGCGATCGACCTCCCCAATGCCCGGGAGACCTCCCACCTCCGGGCCCACTGGTCCTATTTTGTCAGCCAAATCAAAGAGGTCCTCGTCGCCAAGGACTATGACCTGGTTTGTTCGGTAAATTTTTTGGATGCCCATATCGACCATGAGGCAACCTGCTTCGGCCTGGCCCAGGCTCTGGAAGACCTGGGAGAGAAGGCATCCCCACCCGACATCCTCCTCTACCAGGGATCCAACTTCCTCCCCTATTCCTGGATCAACGCTTATCTCTTGATTGATGACAAGGATAAAGAGGAACTCCGAAAACTCTGTGCTGTCTTCTCCTCCCAGATCTTTATTGAGTTTGCCTTCTACGAATTCCTAGCCCAGGAATTGGCGAAGACTTACCTCCATACTGAGGAAGCCGGGGAATTCTACCGGATCATGACTCGGAAGGACTTCCTCCGTCTGGCTTCGGCCCTAGATTTTGACCAAATTATTCGGGACTATCCCTTCCGCTTCTATGCCCACCACTCCTTCTATAAGATGGCAGGGAGAGAAAGGGAAAGGCAGGAAAAATATTCGAAGATTCTTCAAGATTTGGAGGAATAAAAAATAACTTTGGATTCATGACAAACCCTTACCATGGGAATCCATTCTTTAAACTGCGATTTCATTCCCTCTTCCGCAGAACTCGGTCACAATGTCACTGGACAGGAACTTGGAATTACTTTGTTCATTCCTATTTTTTGTGCATATGCACATTTTTTAGTAATAATTGAATATGATCCAGGCTAGGCTTCCAAGCTATAATGGAGTAAGACATCGATGACAATTTCAACAAAAAGAAAAGAGCTGCTCTGATGCAATGTGTTTAACCATAAACTCCTTGCATCGATAGGAGCAGCTCTTGAATAAAATTATACTTTCTTTATTCTTCCCCTGTGTAGTGGAGGATGGAAACGAATTTTCCTTCCTTGTTTTGAATCTTCCGTAGGCTCTTATGGAAGCTGGGCCGGTCCATCCAGACCTCCCGACCACAGCCGGCACATTCCAGCTTGATCTCGGTCCCGGTCCGGCGGATGATCCAGGCATTGGTCCCGCAGGGATGGCCTTTCTTCAGGACGACCACATCGCCCACCCGATAATTGACCATGACTCACTCTCCTTCCACAAGGACCGGACCCTGACCCAGGAGGTCGGGGCGGTGGTCCTGGAGGGCCTTGAGGCAGGCCTCCCGGACCTTTCTCTGGGCAGCAAAGCGGTGGTCATAGTCCGAAACCAAGCCGATCCGGTAGAGGTAGGAATAGGCGTTGACCTGGTCGATCCCCATATAGGTGGGCTCCTCCAGGAAGAAGTCCCCCTGGTCCCGGTAGAGGGCCAGAGCTACCGGCTGGAAGATGGTCTGAGCCTCTTCCGGAGCTAGTCGGATGGGGACGGAAAGGGTGACGTCGCACTTGACCCGGTTCCGGGTCGTCCGATAGTTGATGATGGTCTTAATCTCGGAGTTGGGGACGATGATGAGGACTCCGGTATATTGGATAATCTTGGTCCGGCGGAGACCGATTTCCACCACCTCCCCCTCCTTGCCGGCAAATTCCACCCAATCGCCCACGTTCAGGTCGCCGTCGACCAGGATGAAGAGGCCGGAAAAGAGGTCGGCGATGATCCGCTGGGCACCGAAGGCCAGGGCGATACCTCCGATTCCTGCCGCAGTCAGGACCGAGGCGGTATTGATGCCGAAGAGGTCAAGGATGATCATGGCGGTGAAGAAGTAGATCAGGAAGGTCAGGGTAGACCGGGCGATGGAAAGAATGGTCTTATCCCGCTCGTTGGTCCCCTTCCAGGTCGATTTCTTGGCATAGACCTGGGAAAGAAAACGCCAGAAGACCTCCCGGATGATCTTGGCCAGAAGGATGAGGATGACGGAGATCAATAGTGCGCCCAGAATCCGGGGCAGGTGGAGGCTTTCCTCCATCCAAAGAATCAGGTTTTCCAGTCTCATGCGGTCTCCTTTCCTATTTCTCTTGGGTCTTTTGCGGGATCTTTTCTTCCTGGCCCAGATCCACCCGGTTCAAGGGAACCAACCCTTGGTCGGTGACGGCAGCGGGGGCTCCATCCAGGTTTTGGATGATGGGCTGAGAAATGCCCTTTTTCAAGACTAATTTGCCTTCTTTAACCTCCCCATTTAAGCGGGCCAGCTTTCCTTCGCCAAGGGCATAGATTTCCCTTTGGAAGGTTGCCAGCTGGCTGGGGATAAAGTCCAGAGGCAGGTCCTGGACCTCCCAGTTCTCCATGTCGATGAGGCGGACCTTGGCCCCGTCCAAGATGGCCAGCTTGTCTCCAATAGCCCAGTCTCGGACCCGGGTGAAGGGGATGGACCGGACCATGTCCCGCTCCCGAATGACCAGGAGGCGGTCAGCAGAAAGGACCAGCCAGTCCCCCTTGGGTCCTTCTTTGACATCCAGAAGGGGACGACGGGAGGGCAGGAGGATGTCGGGCCGACCCTCCTCATGGATAGCCAGAAAGGAGAGGGTCCGGTCTTCGGGGGGATAGGGGGCGATCCCCACATCCCACTCCACCTGACCCTGGACGACCAGGTCCTTTTGGATGGGGCCCCCGTCCAACCGGGCTGTCCCCATAGCGGTTTTATAGAAGGCATAGGGGATGGACCGGGCTTCCTGGACCTCCCGGACCTCCAAATTTCGGTCGAGGAGGAGGACCCGGTCCGGCAGGGCCACAGCCACTCCCCCGTCTTCCAGGGGCTGGAGCCAGAGGGCTTTGGCCTCCTCTTTCTCATGGACCGTCTCGCCCGAATCCATGTCCAGGACCTTGATTTTTCCATCCGCCAGGGCATAGATCATGGGGCCATAGGCCAGGTCATTCACCTGCTTGCCCAAGGCCACCCGGAAGCGCTCCTGGCCGCCCTCCCGGGCCACTATTTCCGTCCCCTCCAGGTAGTAAAGGGTATTTCCCTTGAGGATCTTTTTCTTCCAAGCCTCCTCCACCTGAATGGGCTGGGTCAGGACCTGGCGGTTCCGGAAAAAGGAAATCGCCAAAAAGAGAAGGAGGATAAGGGCCAGCCCGGCCAGGGCCCACTTGAATTTTTTCCGGACAAAGTCCCTTCCTCCGGCAAGGAAGTCCTTGACCATCGATGGCTCCTGGGCGAGGTCCGGCCCCGGACCTTCCCCTGAGCCCTCTGCCCGGTCCACCGGGTTCTCTTCCTCATAGGCCCGCCAGGGGAAGATTTCTTCTTCCTCTTCTTTCTCTTCTTTCTCTTCTTTATCTTCTTTATCTTCTTCGTCCTGGTCCGGGGTCACCTTGTCCGCAGGAGCGACATCGTCCGGAACCACCTCGGTCTCAGCAGGTTCCCGGTCATCCGGGCTTGTTTTATCCATCGGGTCCATGGCCCCCCCTTTCTCGTAAAAAAAGACCTGCCCCGGGTCGGCTGGCAGGTCTTTGGCTTAGAATCGTTCTTTGTCTTCCGTTTCCGAATCCTCTTCCTGCTCTTCGGGGTCGTACTCGATCCGGACTCGGGCAAAGCGCTTGTTTTCAATCTCTTCCACCATGAAGTGGATCCCCTGGTAATAGACGTAGGGCTGCTCGCTATCCTCCGGGATCCGTCCCATGAGAAAGTAGAGGAGGCCGCCCAGGGTGTCGTAATCTTCATGGGCCTCATCCAACCGGCTACCCAGGTTGGTGTTGAGCTCTTTGATGGACAGGGTCCCTTTAGCGTACCAGATGTTATCCGAGACCTTTTCAATTTCCGGCTCATCCGCATCATACTCATCGTCGATGTCGCCGACGATCTCTTCCAGGAGGTCCTCCATGGTCACGATGCCGGAGAAGCCCCCGTACTCATCGATGAGGACCGCGAAGTGGAAGTTGTCCTCCCGCATCTCCCCGAAAAGCTCGTTGATGTTCTTGCGTTCGGGGACGAAGTAGGCGGGGCGGATGATGTCCCGGAGCTTGATGCCGTCAAAGCCCGACTTGTAGGCGGCTTGGAGGAAGTCTTTGATGTAGAGGACCCCGATGATATTATCGATCTCATCGTCATAGACCGGGATCCGGGAATAGCGGACAGAGAGGAGCTCATCCAAAAACTCGGAGATGGGGTCGTTGATGTCGATGCAGAAGACCTCTGTCCGAGGGGTCATAATCTCTTCCGCCATTTTATTGTCGAAGGTGATAATGGAGTTGATCATCTCCTCTTCGATGTGGTTGATGATGCCCTGGGACTGGCCCACGTTGATGATGGACTTGATGTCCGACATAGTGACCTGCTCTTCCGAGGCCGAAATCTCAATCCCCATCAGGCGGAGGATGCCGTTGGTGATGTTGGAGAGGAGGGAGACAAAGGGGCGGAGGATCTTTGAGGCCCACCAAAGAAGGGTGACCGCAGAAAGGGAAAAGCCGTCCGGATTTTGAAGGGCCAGACGCTTGGGGATAAGTTCCCCAAAAACGATGGTAAGAAAGGACAGGAACACCGTCAAGAGGACCGTCGCCACCTGGTAGGGTGAGGGCAGGCCCAGCTGGGCAAACCAGACCCCCAGATATTGGGCAAGGCCCGTTGCCGCTGCCGCTGAGTTGAAAAAGCCCGCCAAGGTGATGCAGATTTGGATGGTCGACAGAAAGCGTGAAGGATCTTCCATAAGCTTGAGGATTCGCTTGGCCTTGGGATCCCCCTCCTCCGCACGCTCTTTCATCCGGTGGTCATCCACACTCACCAAAGCCATTTCCGACGCCGCGAAAAAGGCATTGATCAGGATGAGGATGAACATCACCAGCAATTGGCTAATAATACTTCGGGCTCCAGGGTCAGTTTGCGCAGGGTCCATATAGTCTCCTTATTTTCCTCTGCCTAGGGAGGCTTCAACCAATTGGAAGGCCGCATTCTCCAACCCTCCGGCCACCGGCCTTGGGCGCACTCGCTAGGACAGAACAGTTACGCTTATTTTATCACATTGGACCGGGATGGAGGGAAATTTCCCTTGGGGTGGGTTGCCGGGGCCGGGGTGCCGGGCCCTGCCTTGGCTGGAGCCCGATTTCTCTCATGAGCCAGGGAAGACCAGCGCTCCTACAAATGCAGCGACAAAAAAAGGCCCCCTAGTAAAAAACTAGGGGGGCTACTAAATCAGGAGAAAATTATTTGAGCTTTTCCCAAACACTCTTGTTGATCGCTTTTTCAAGGCCAAGTACATAGATCTTTGTGTAGTTGGCTTTTTCGATGGTCTTGGCAATGGGTTCGGGCAGCATGTTGGCCTTTGTTAAGAGAACAGGGGCATTTTGGCCGGCTGCGATGGGACCAACGACCAAGGCATCGGCGAATTCCTGACCGGTGGCCAGGAAGGCCTTCTTGGCTTCTTTGAAGAAGCTGTTGGCGATCAGGGCGGAGGTCTCATAGCGGTCCTTGCCGCCAATCCGCTGGATGAGCTTGGGGAGGGCCTTCACGACCTGGTCAGATACCGCCATGTCTCCACCAACAACATAGACCTTGCTAATGGCCAGATCTTTCAAGGCTTTTTCAGCTTCCGGGGTCACCTTGTTTTGCTTGACCAGGAGGATGGGGTATCCTTCCTTAGCGGCAAAGGAACTGATGGATAGAGCATCGGCAAAATTCTCACCTGTGACGATGACCGCCTTCCCTTTTTTGCCAACCAGGTCGACCACTTTCTTCCCGATGAGGCTGGCTGTCTCATAGCGATTCTCTCCGCCAATCCGCTCGACCTTGGCCACTAGCTTGCTGATTTCCTCTTCAGTGGACTTGGCAATCGCACCGTTCTGGCCCATGATATAGGCGTGTTTAGCGCCGAGGCGCTTGATTTCTTTTGCCGTCTCTGCATCCAGATGGTCCGTATGGGTAAGGAGGATGGGCGCATTTAAAGCTTTGGCAAGGACGCTGGCTGTCAGGGCATCCGGGAAAAGATCCCTTCTGGCAATGACCACGTTATCAGCCTTGTCAAAGAACTTGCCGGAAACCAAGCTTGCGGTCCCGGTCCGGTCCTCGCCACCAATTACCTCGACCTTACCCTCCGGTTTGCTAGGGACGGTCGGATTGGCCGGCTTCTCTCCCCACTGGGCATAAACCTTCATGTCGCCCTCTACGATGGTATCCTTCGTAAAGGCCTGGCCGGTTCCGTCAGCTTTGGTATTCCAGCCAAGCAGGACCTTATCAGGATCGGTGACCTTGGGCATGGTCTGGGTTAAACAAGTCTCGCCAACGCAGTTGTTGGCAATGGACTTCTTATAATAGACCTGGAGGGTAGAAATTTCTTCTTGAGGAGTGGGACCGATGTTTTTGATGAAGGTGACTTCGGGGATTTTTTCATCCAGGGTCATGATGAAAGTACTGGAGGTTTTAAACTTGTCCCAGGAGTTGATTCCTGAAGTATCTTTATCCGCCCAACGTCGTAAATAATTATAATTAACGGCTGAGTTAATCTGAGGAAAGTTCTCACCATTATAATTAAAATACACCCCTAAAGGCTTGTAACCTTCAGTTGCTAATTTTTCCTTCTCTTGTTCTGAGATTTGGGGCGGCTGGTTACCCTTAGTAATCGGTTTTAACAGGAAATCCCTGCCTTCTTTATACTTGGGATTGATTCCTGTCACTTTTTCACCTGACATGACGAAAAGATCTTTTGCCACCTCTTCTCGTGCATAGGCAATATTTACAACATCCATATGAAAACGAAGGGCTTCGTTCCCTTCCCCTCGTAGGTTGCCACAGTACCCTCATTGCCTCCATTAGTGCCGTTCGTTTTTACTTGAAGTGCTTCCTCATAAGCATTTCGTATGCCTGTGGGACCCGGAACATCTTTCATTCCACTTGTTAACGGAGTAAAAAAAGAATAATAATCTTTGGGCAGGCTATCCTTGTCTACCGTGATTGTATATTTTTGATCTTTCTTAAGACCAAAAATATATTTGGCTCCACTCCATCTGCTGGTTTCACTTTTGATAATACCGCCCTTAAATTTCAGGTTAGCACTACCATTAAAAATTCCTTTATCCGTCCTGAGGAGGGTTCCATTTTCATCATAGATATTAAAAGCTACATTTTTCCAAGCATTAATCACATTTTCATCTATGCTTCCTGGAAAGCTTCCAAAAACATCTAGACTCCTTCTTTCTCCAATAGTTTCTTTAGAAGACCCAAAAACATCGTTTGTTTTTCTTGAAATAAAAATTTCCGGTAAAATTTCAAGAACAAACTCATCATCTTTAATTTCAATAGGCTCCTCTGCCGCCAGCGCCTGGCCCCCGCCCATAAAGAAGAGGGCCCAAGCGGCCAGGAATGACAAAGCCGTCAATCCTAGTGCTTTCTTCACCATTTTTTTCATCACAAACTCCTTTGCTTAGTTCTCGCTTAGCTACAACAAACTCTTCACTAATATATATACCATCAAAAGGATGGATAAGCCAATCCGATAGTAGCCGAAGACGGTGAAGTCCTTCCGCTTGATGTAGTCCATGAATTTCTTGATGACGACATAGGCTACGATGAAAGAGAGGACCAGGCCCAGGAGAATGAGGAACCACTGGTAGAGGGTGAAGCCACCCAGGTTTTTGATGACCTTGAGAAAGGTGGCCCCCAGCATGGTGGGGATGGCCAGGAAGAAGGAGAATTCAGCGGCAGCGACCCGGGATGAGCCCAAGATCATGGCTCCCAGAATGGTGGCGGCGGACCGGGAGGTGCCGGGAACCAGGGCCAGGCATTGGAAGCAGCCGATGAGGAAGGCGGTCCGGAGGGGGAGGTCGCTGACCTCTTCGTAGGCGGCGGGGCCACGGCCGGCGTTCCATCTTTCGATGGCCAGGATGAGGACCCCATAGAGGAAGAGGGTGGCGGTCACGACGGGCATGTTCATGAGCTTAGCATCGATCATATCGTCGAAGAGGAGGCCCAGGACGGCGGCCGGAATGCAGGCGACCAGGACCTTGCCCCAAAGGCGGAGGGTCTTGGCGTCGGCGGCTTGGGTCAGCTGATAGTGGACCTTGGTCTGGACGTTGAAGTCCTCATAGCGGCGGGGCTTTTGGGGGTGGGGCTTGTTTTTGGACCAGGGGTTGAGACGGTCGAAGTAGAGGACGACCACCGAGAGAATGGCCCCCAGCTGGATGATGACGGTGAAGGCGTTGGCAAAGGCCTCCGGGGAGAGTTTGACGAAGTCGTTGACCAGGATGAGGTGGCCGGTGGATGAGATGGGGAGGAATTCCGTGACTCCCTCCACCAGGGACAGGATGGCAACTTTAAGAATGTCTAAAAGGGTTCCCATGTTTGATCTCCATAATGTTCTAAAAAGCTGTGGTGGACCCCGTGGTTGACATAGCCCAGGATGGCGTCAACCGCCACATTCTGGCCGGAGCGGAAGATAGAATCTTCCACCATGGGGTTCTCCTTCTTGAGTTCTTGGATCAGCTCCTTGACGAATTTTCGCCGGGAGCCTTCGGATTTCTGGGTTACGGTGCAGGCGCAGTCCAGGGCCTTGAGTCCCACCCCGTCCCGCCAGCGGATGATGGCCTCCTCTTTGATCAGGACCATGGGCCGGAGGAGGTCCATGTTCTCGAAATTCCGGGCGACGATCTTGGGCATCATGACCTTGAAGTTGCCGGAGAAGAGAACGTTGAGGAGGGTAGTTTCGATGACGTCATTGTAGTGGTGGCCCAGGGCCAGCTTGTTACAGCCCATCTCCTGGGCCTTAGCGTAGAGGAAGCCCCGCCGCATCCGGGCACAGAGATAGCAGGGGGCCTTGGGCTCCTCGCTGTCCGTCACCTCGAAGACGTCCGACCGGTAGATGGTGGCCGGGATGCCCAGCCAGGCCAGGTTGAATTCCAAAAGCTCCCGGTTGATGGGCGCATAGCCCGGGTCCATGGCTAAAAACTCCACTTCAAAGGGAATCTTGGAATAGCGGGAGAGGATTTGGAAGAGCTTGGCCAGGAGGAGGGAATCCTTGCCTCCCGAAATGGCCACCCCCACCTTATCCCCCGGCGCCAGCATGTCATATTCTTTGAGGGCCTTGGTGAACTTGGCCACGGTGTCGATTCGGTAGGTGGTCTGGATCTTGTGTTCGATCTCTTTCATGGGGAGGAGGTCCCGGCCGAAGTACTCATAGGCCCGGGGGTAGGCCCGGGCCACGGCTTCCTCATGGCTCTCCCCCTCCCGGGGCCGGACCCCGATGGTCTTGGCATCCCCCACAGGGATGGTGTTGGCTTGGGCCAGGTCCTCCCGGCTGAAATGCCGGCGGAGGATGTCCTGGCCGGTTTCCCTGCGACTGTCTTCCATCACCCCCTCCTTTCTTTCTCTACCAACAGACCCGGGCTCATATTGCCGGCATCCGGACAACTTTCTTTACCATAGCGGCAAGTGTAGATCCTCGATGCCGCATGCCGGGGAGCCACCTTGATGGTCATCCCCCGGTCGGGGTCGATGCCCTCCTCCATGAGGACAGCCCGGACCGTAGCCAGAGAAATCTCCGGCGTATTATTTTCTTCGGATAAGTGGGCCAAGAGAACCACCTCATCCTCCCCCCGAAGGAGGCTGGCCAGGGCCTGTCCAGCCTGACGGTTGGAGAGGTGGCCCCGGTTGGACAGGACCCTTTCCTTCAGGGCCTCGGGATAGGGGCCATTCAAAAGCATGGCCACATCATGGTTGGCCTCCAGGTAGAAGATATTGGAGTCCGCAATCCGGTCCATGATCCGGTCATCCAGGAAGCCCGTGTCCGTCAGAATCGTGGCCTTCTCCTCCCGGCTGGTGAAGGTGTAGCCCACCGGGTCCACCGCATCATGATGGATGGGGATAGCCCGAATCTCCAGTCCCTTCCACTCGAAGGCCTGGTCGTTCCTGAAGACGATCCGGTGGTTGGGGGCAATCCGGCCCAGACGCTTGGCCATGGCCCCCCAGGTATTCTCATTGGCAAAGACCGGGATCCGGAAGCGCCGGCTCAGGACCCCCACCCCCTGGATGTGGTCGGCATGCTCATGGGTCACGAAGATCCCATCCAACCGCCTGGGGTCGATGTCTGCTGCCATGAGGATCTCCTGGATTTGTCGTCCCGACTTCCCCGCATCGACCAAAAAACAGGCTTGGTCGCTCTCCACATAAACGCAGTTGCCTGAGGAACCCGATGAAATGGACTGGACTTTCATAAGCGCTTCCTTTCTATCACAATTAATTAGAATACTAAAGAAAGGGGGAGATGACAAGATGAGGGGTGGGGGTGGACGTGGTGTGCCGGGGAGCAAGGCGAGCCCCCTTTTCTTCAAAAATCTGCGCTCCGGGGGGCCTGGCGAAGCCCCCCTTTCTGCCAAAATCCTCGCTCCGGGGGGCCTGGCAGAGCCCCCTTTTCTTCCATAATCCCCGCTTCGGGGGGCCTGGCAGAGCCCCCTTTTCTTCCATAATCCCCGCTTCGGGGGGCTTGCGTGAGCCTCCCTTTTCGCCAATTCTCCGCTTTCAGGAGGCTTTGGCGAGCCCCCTTTCCGCCAATTTCTCGCTTTCGGGGGGCCAGAGCAAGCTCCCCTTCCACTTAAAATTTACAATTCAGGATGAACAAGGTATAATTTATCCAGGAAAAGGTTTATCTAAATGTTTTAATGGATGTATTAAAAAAAAGGAGTTGATGATGAAAAAAACGACCTTACTCCTGCTTGTTCTTCTCTTGGCCATTACTTCTTGTCGCAAGCCTAATGAAGAACCTGCCAATAGCGAACAAACAGAATCAGCGGATCTTCATTCAGAAAATGAAAGTCATCAAGAAAACAACAAATTAGAAGGAAACTTAGAAAATTCAAAGGTTCAAGAGGCGATCAAGGAAAAAGCCTCCGGCTCTCAAGCTTACCTTGTTAAACAAGAAAAAGAAGGATTCTCCCTTATTCTGGTAAAAAAAGAATCCGATCAATACCTCACAGAAGTCTATTTCTCTGTTTTTCTTGGTCCCAATGGCCTCGTCAGGGTGAAAGATCCCACACAAGACCCTCCTCTCTTAGGGAAGGATACAGGAAAGGATCTATTACCTTTTGCCACAGCCAGTGATATCCAAAAAAAATATTTACCGGATCTGATTCAAAAATATGAGGAAGAAGGGTATGAGACCGTTTATTTAACCCCAATGGAGTAGTGGGTAAAACACCTCTTATCTTGATCTCCAAGAAAAACCTCATTCATTCACAAACGTAATCGATGCCCCCTTTACCGGAAACTCCGGTAAAGGGGGTTTCTCTTTTACTTTCTCTTTCCCTATTGATAATAGAATCGTCCTCTTTGGGGTATAAAAGAGGCCGTGTTATAATCTAGCTATGCAATTTTCTGCCCTCATTCTGCGATCGAAGATGGTTCATCCCGATCGATCGCCTTCCCTTATTCAAAGGAGGTTCTATGAACTGGTACCAAGAATCCGTCCAGGAGGTGGAGAAGGCCTTGTCCACCCAGGCCGCCCAGGGTCTCTCTGCAACGGAAGCCCAAGCCCGCCTGGAGAAATATGGCCCCAACAAGCTGTCGGAGTCCAAGAAGAAGCCCTTTATTGAAAAGCTGATCGACCAATTTAAGGATCCTCTGGTCATCATTCTGATCGTGGCTTCCATCTTCTCCATGTTCACCGGGGATATGGTCGAGGCCATCATGATTATTGCCATCGTCATCCTCAACGCCGCCCTTTCCATCTACCAGGAAGGCAAGGCGGAGGATTCGGTGGCCGCCCTCCAGGAGATGTCCTCCCCCAATGCCAAGGTGGTCAGAGAGGGCCGGTCCATGGAGGTCAAATCCGAGGACCTGGTCCCGGGCGATGTGGTCCTCCTGGAAACCGGGGACATCGTTCCGGCTGACCTCCGCCTCTTTGAATCCTCCAACCTCCAGATCGATGAGTCCTCATTCACCGGAGAATCCGTCGCCGCGGAGAAGGACGCTACTACGTCTTATACCGATGAGGTGGGCATTGGGGACCGGGCCAACTATGCCTACTCCTCCACCATCGTGACCTATGGCCACGGCAAGGGCATCGTCACGGATACGGGCCATGAGACGGAGATCGGGAAGATCGCCTCCACCATCGAATCCTTCGAGGAAGAGGCCACCCCCCTCCAGCGCAAGCTCAACGTCCTCTCCGGCCAGCTGGGCAAGCTCATCATCGGCGTAGCTATCTTTGTCGGCATCCTGGGCTTCATCGCCGGCAATGAAATCACCGACATCATCATGACCGCCATCTCCTTGGCGGTGGCGGCTATCCCTGAAGGGATGACCGCCGTCGTCACCATTGTCCTCTCCATCGGGATGAACCGGATGGCCGAGCGCAACGCCATCGTTAAAAAACTCCTCTCCGTGGAAACTTTGGGCACCACCACCGTCATCTGCTCGGATAAGACCGGAACTTTGACCCAAAACGAAATGACCGTCACCAAGATCTTCACCGACGACGAAGTCCTGGAAGTGTCCGGAACCGGCTACGCCCCCGAAGGCGAGATCACCAGGGAGGGCCAGAACCTGGATGCCGGGGAACATGAGGTCCTCCGGACCATGGTCACCATCGCCGCCTCCGCCAACGATGCGGAAATCACCGAACATGAGGGCAATTACGATTGCCTGGGCGACCCGACGGAGGGAGCCCTCCTGACCATGGCTGCCAAGGCCCATGTGGATATTAAAGGCCTGGCGGGCCGGATCCCCCGCCTGGCGGAAATCCCCTTCGACTCCGACCGAAAGATGATGACCACCTTCAACGAAGGCTTCTTCGAGGGGAAGGTTGCCTCCTTCACCAAGGGAGCCCCCGACATCATCATCGAAAAATCCAACCGGGTCCTCCTCAATGGAGAGGTCCGGGAATTTACCCCCGACCTGAAAGAAAAGGCCCTGGCCATGAACACCGACTTCGCCTCCCAAGCCCTCCGCTGCCTGGGCTATGCCTACCGGACCTGGGATGGCCTGCCCGCCAAGGAAGACCAGACCTCGGATAAGGTCGAAAAGGACATGGTCTTCGTAGGCCTGACCGGGATGATCGACCCCCCGCGGCCCGAGGTCAAGGCGGCCATCGCCGAAACCAAGTCCGCCGGTATCACCACCATTATGATCACCGGGGACTACCTGGAAACCGCCTATGCCATCGGCAAGGACCTGGGCATCTGCCAAGACCGGTCCCAGGCTATGATGGGCCGGGAGCTCAACGATAAGACCCCCGAAGAAGTCCAGGAGATCGTCAAGACCACCCGGATCTTTGCCCGGGTCTCCCCGGAGAACAAGGTCCAGATTGTCGAAGCCCTCAAGGCCAACGGCGAAATCACTGCCATGACCGGGGACGGGGTCAACGACGCCCCCGCCATCAAGCGGGCTGACATCGGGATCGCCATGGGAATCACGGGGACCGACGTGGCCAAGAACACGGCCAACGTCATCTTGACCGATGATAACTTTGCCACCATCGTCAACGCCGTCGAGGAAGGCCGGACCATCTACTCCAACATCAAGAAGTTCATCTCCTTCCTCCTCTCCTGCAATGTCGGCGAAGTCATCGTCATCGCCGTGGCCATGATCATCGACATCTGCTTGATCTTCTCCAACAGCGGCCAGCAATTCCCCACCCCCCTCTCGCCCATCATGCTCCTCTGGCTCAACCTGGTCACCGACTCCCTCCCGGCCCTGGCCCTGGGGATGGAACCCGGTGAGCCTGACATCATGAATGTTCCCCCGAGAGACCCCAAAGAAGCCATAATCGACGCCAAGATGAAGCGGTCCATCATCGTCCAGGCCATCGCCATCGCCGTGGCTACCCTGACCTCCTTCGCCATCGGCTATTACTACTTCGGTCAAGGCCTGACCGGGGCCGAAAAGCTGGCGGAGGGCCGGACCATGTGCTTCTCCACACTGATCCTGGCCGAGCTCTTCCGGGCCATGGCCGCCCGGTCCGACACCTACACCATGTCCCAGATCGGCTGGTTCTCCAACAAGTCCATGATCTACGCCATTCTCGTCGGTGTCGCCCTCCTCCTCATCGTCCTCTACATCCCCCAGCTCCGGGCCCTCTTCGATGTGTCCTTTATGACCCTCAAGGAATGGGTCCCCACCCTGATCCTTTCCATCATCCCCTTCGCTGCTACCGAAGTTTACGAGGGCATGAGCCGGCAGTAAGACGAAAATCTAACAAAACAAAAAGCAGTGCCGGAAGGAATTTTCCTTCCGGCACTGCTTTTTTCTTTCTCCCCGTCTCATCCTTCCGAGACCAGGTCCTCATATCGGATAGGATCGGTCCGCCCCTCGAAGCGAGAGAGGGGGACGGCCTTTGACCATGCGGCAGAGGACAGGGGGAACTCCTGGAAGTTCCTCTGGAGATAGCGGTTGACATCGACGATGGTCGCGTCCTCACTCGGCCCACCGGAGAGGGCCAGTTGGACCCCGCCTTGGATGGCGTTCTCCGCCAGGTTCATCATGGCATCATAGTCCTTCCGGCTGGCCAGGTAGACCCCCCCTTTGTAGGGAACCAGGTAGGCCCCCTTGTAGTCGTCCTTGAGGTCCTCATAGGTCAAGGTCTGGCCCAAACCCTCCGGCTGGTAGAAGGTCAGGCTCTGGTCTTGCCCGGCCGTCTCCGGATAGGCGGTCCGGTAGATGGTAAAGGTGAGTTTGTTTTTCCCCCGGGACTGGGAGGTCAGGACCAGACCCTCCTTCTTATAAATCATGTCCCCATTTCCGTAGGGGTAGCAGGCCTGGACCAGGAGGCCGGCTTTAGAGGGCGTTAAAATGGCCCAATAACCTTGGATATTTTCCCGGGTCTCCCCCCGCATGGAGGCGTGGATGAGGTATTCCGGGTGGCCATCCCTGTCCAAGTCCACCAGGCCCACCTCATAGGCCGGCTCAGTCGTCGGCTTATTCTTCCGCAAGTCCTCGATCCCCAGGCGGTCAAAGGGGCCGGCTGCGTAAAGGGGGAGGTTGTATTCCCATTCCACCCGGAAGGCATCGTCGAGGAGCTTGTCGGTCAGCTTCTCCCACTCTTCCTCCGGACTCATGGTCTCTTCAGACGGACCTTCCTCATTAACCTCCGTCCCCTCTTGGACCAGCTTTTCCACCCGGTCCAAGGACAGGGGCGGCGTGTCCATGGCGGAGAAGACCTCATCGACCATGGCCCCCTCCCTGGCCTTCCGGTAGAGGACCAGGCGGAGGCCCGAATCGACCCCCTTCCAGGTCTCCACCAGGGATTCCAGGTCGGGGTCACCAGCGATGGCTTGGGCCTCTTCGGAGCTGACTACCCGGACGGTCAGCTTAGAAGGATAATCCTCTTCCTGGCCCCCTTCTCCGGAACGAAGCCGGGAAAGGAGGTCAGCCGGCGTCAGACCCTGGAAACTCGTCTCATGACGGCTGTAAAGGTCATAGCCGTCCTTCCCGGCCTGGACAAAGACCTGGCGGGAAAGGTCGGGGTCTCCGGAAAAGTTCAGGGAAAAGGGGACCGGGGAGGAGGAAGCACTTGCCAGAGGAAGGTTGGAAGAAATTCGAGAATTCTCAGAAGATTCGGCCAGGAGCCGGTTCCCCTTAGCCATCTTCTCCTCCGGATCCGGCTTACCCGGTCCTCCTGAAGGTCTCCGGTCACCTGACCCCTCCGGATTCCCGGACCCTCCTTCGATGGACTGGTCCGGATAATGGATGGACAGCTCCCGGGTTGCCTTGACGGAATTGGGCAGGTTGGGTTCTCTCAGCTTGTCGGCCTCATAATTGGCTTCTTTGGGGACATCCGCCCCCTCCTTTTCCTCCCAGACAACCTCGGGCAGGTCCTCTTTCTTCTCTTGGGATTCCTCCAGGACAACTTCACTCCCCGAATCTTCATTCTTAACCAGGGTCTTGGGCGGGCCCCCTCTCCATCTAAAGAAGAGGAAGGCCAGGAGGGCCAATCCGGCCAGGCCGACCAGGGCCCCGACCTTCTTTTTGTTGGCCCCTTCCCGAAATAAATCCTCTTCCGGATCGGAAAAATCCTCCCCGTAATCTTCTTCGTAAACCGGGGGGTAGGCCTGGTCCAGGTCCTCTTCGTAGGTGTAGTCCCCATATTCCTCATGGTCGGCCTTCTTCCAGACCTTCCTGGACTTGCCCGGTTGATAGACCTTGACCCCTTCATCGTCCACTTCCCCATACAAAGACGGGTTATCAAATCGGTCGGGGTCGGCCCCTCTCTCCGATCTATCCTTTACCCACTGGGGAATTTTGGGATTATCCTTCCCCCAACCCGGTAAGGTTTCTCTTGCCATATCCACTCCTTCAATGACCTCCACAGGTCAATTCAAGATCCTTTTTCTCATTTATATCCAAATTTTATCAAGGGATTTTGAGGATGAAAAGAAGAAACTTCCTCCTTAATCTACTATACTGGAAGAAAGACTTTATTCACACTATCTTTACCCGGAAAGGTCAGCTATGTACGAACGAATTTTAGAGAATACGAAAAAAATCAGCCTGATCCTCATTGCCCTGGTCCTGGTCATCCTCCTGGTGACCATCGGGGTTATCCACCAGGTCACGGGGGTGCCGGCCCTGGCCCCCCAAAAGGCCGCCTTGCCCGAGGAGGTGAGGGCGGCCCAGGAATCCCCTGCTGAGGATCCTGCCTCCGATGAGGCAAATCTCAACAGGGAAGGTGATGGCTTTGCCGTGATCATTGACGGCAAGGCGGCCGGCCAAGTCGCCGGTCAAGAATAGGAGGGGCCATGTTTTGTCCAAAGTGCGGATCATGGAATCCGGAAGACGAAAAAACTTGCCGGGCCTGCGGGGCCACCATGAACAAAGAGGAAAAGCCGGAAGAAGAAATGGAGGCTACCCAGCCCCTGACCCCCGTTCCTCCGGTGGAGGACGTCTCGGAAGTCACCGAATCTCCGGAAGATGAAGTTCCCATCGCCGAAGCGGTTCCGATTAAAGAAGAGGCCCCAAAGCCGGACCTGGACCCGGACCAGTATTTGGATAAGGCCCGGTCCTACGGGGAAGCGGATTATTATGAGGAATTCTTCCATCCGGACAAGGCCCAAGCCCCCTATCGACCGACCCCGCCGCCTCCTGCCCCCCGGAAGAGGGGGTTCTCTGCCTACCAGACCATCTTAGTGGTGGCCCTGGTGGCCTTCCTAGCCATCCTCTTCTTCGGCCGACGCCTCCTCCGCCCCCGCTTCACCCCTCAGGCCGTCAGCGAACACTTCTTTGTTGCCCTGGCCAACAATTCCTCCAAGGAAGCCCTCCGCCTCCTCGACCGGGAGGAAGAATCCCTCCAGCTCAACGACCAATCCCTGGCCATCCTCCAGAAATTCTACCAGCTGGACAAGGTCTCCTCCTACTCCGTTATCGACGAAGGCTTCATTATGGACACCATCAAAGGCAACAAGGGGAATTTGAAAAAGGACCTGACTATCGAATACATGGTGGAAGGGTCCCAGGAAGTCTACAAGTTCCCCCTGACCCTGGAAAAAAAGAACACCCGGTCCTTCCTCTTCTTTGACAACTGGAAGGTCCGCCCCGAAACCTATGCCCTGGACGAATTCCAGATCAAGGTCCCTCCCTCCGCCCAGGTTTCCATTGACGGAAAGATCGTCAGCCAAAACTTCCTGGATAGGGAGCGGGGTGATGACGGTTGGGATATCTACCGCCTGCCCGGCATCCTCCGTGGCGACCATCTCCTGGAGATCTCCGGCAAAGGAATCCCCCTGGTAAAAGAGGTCGTCTCGGTGGATGACCGCCATAAGACCCTATCCATGGCAGACCTCCCCCTCAGCCCGGAGGCCATCCAGGCCCTCAATCAACAAGCCCTGAAAAACTTCCGGACTATCCTCCTTGCCGCTGCCCAGGACAAGGACTTCGAGACCATCGCCCCCCTCTTCCTCCATGAGGATAGTGTTCGTCAGGATGCGGAGAGGAAATACCAGGCCCTGAAGAATGATCTCAAGAAGTATTCCAACTTCACCGTGGACAAGGTCCGGGTTCAGGCCTTCCCCAAGACCGACGAAGTCCTCATCAAAGCCTCCTGCACCAAGACCCTGGCCCAAACCAGCCTCTGGGAAAAGCTAGCCGGGGCCTTTTCCTCCGACGACTACACCATGAAAGTCGCCTTCCGCTTTGTCGACGGAAAATGGGTCCAGGCCAACTTCAACGCCGCCCTCCCCTGGGACTAGCTGATGGTCGGTCCATGAGGCGAAAAACTCAACAAAAAAAACGACCCCCACAGGTCCTGGGCCAGTGGAGGTCGTTTTTTATTATTCATCAGTCGAACCGGCTTTCCCAATAATCCGCTTGGTGGGCTTCGTAGCAGAGGCGGATGGAGGCTTCATTAACCCTCCCCGCCGATAGGGACGGGAGCCGGTCAATGGGGAAGAAGGCTGCTGCCTTGGTTTCCGGATTGGCCTTGAAATCCGTGACGATCTCAACCCCCTCCTCGTTGATCTCCCCGGCCCAATCCGTCCGACAGGTCACATAGCACTTGTAGACTTCGTAGGGGATGACTTCCTTGTAGTCATTCTCCGACCGGTTCTGGACAGTAACCAGGCGGTGGGCGGTGACGACGATCCCCGCCTCTTCCATGCACTCCTTCTCGGCATTTTTCCTCAGGCTGATTCCGGCATCGCACCATCCACCCGGCAGGGACCACTCCTCATTCCGCCCTTCCAGGACCAGGAGGACCCGGTCCTCCCGGAAAACAGCCGCCCGGACTTCCACCTTGGGGGTTTGGTAGCCCTTGTCGCCGGCAAAAAGGCCCAGGACTTTTTCTGTCGTCACCCCGGTCTTCTCCGCCATCATCCGGGAAGCGATCTGACGGATCCCTTCAAAGCGCTCCTTATCGAAAGGATCTCTCGTGTATTCCAGGCCCTGCTGGGCGTAAAACTGGAGGGTCTTGGCCCAGTCCAGCCAGGGTTCCATTCCCTCACGGGGATGGGCATAGGAAATGAGCTGGTGCCAATAGTAGAGAAGGCGGTAGCGGACCGGTTCGGCCAGGCTCTCGTCGTAAACCAAAGAGAGGTCCATGGGGACCCACTTGGCATCCATGGTCTCCCCCTCCTGGAGTCGGACCTCTTCAATGGGAAGGTCCTGGTGGAGGAAGTAGGCGTGGAGAAGGTGCTGGCCATTGATGGAAGGAAGTTTTCCCAGGAAGACCAGGTCATCCGGGTCAGCCGAGATCCCCGTCTCCTCCTCCAATTCCCTCCGGGCGCTCTCCTTGGGGTCCTCCCCTGACAGGCAGGCGCCCGCCGTATTCTCCCAAAGGCCCGGCCAGGACTTGTTCATGGCCCGCCGGGTCAGGAGGATCTCCCCTTTGGAATTCAGGGTGAAGACGCAGACAATGTGGTTATGGCTTCCCTCCGGATATTGGTCCCCCCTTTGGAAAGTCCCCAGCAAATGGTCGTCCCGGTCAAAGAGGTCAATCCACTCCCTTTCTTCATATTGGTCGGACATCATAGGCTCCTTTATTTTTCATCCACGGTCACATTGAGGGTGGTCCTGAATTTGCTGATGATCTTCTTTTCCAGGCGGGATATGGTCATCTGGGAGACATTGAGTTCCTCCGCAATGGAGATTTGGGTCCGCTTGTCATAATAGCGGTAGTAGAAGATCTTCTTCTCCAGGTCGTTGAGGGACTCCGTCAGCCGGTCCACGACATCGTTGAAATCCACATCCTCATAGGCCTCATCCTCCACCCCGATCATATCCCCCAAGTTGATCTCCCGGTCATCCCCGGAATTGTCGAAGGTCATATCCAGGGATTGGGGGGTGTAGACCTTGGAGGCTTCCATGGTCTCCAAGACCTCTTCCACCGAAACGCCCAGCCGGTCGGCAATATCATCTACGGTCGGCTGGCGCTGGAACTCTTGGGCCAGGGAGGACCGGGCCAGGTTGACTTTTTTGGATAGCTCCTGGATCCGCCGGGGGACCCGGATGACCCAGCCCTTGTCCCGGAAATAGCGCTTGATCTCCCCGACAATGGTCGGCGTAGCAAAGGAAGAAAATTCGTAGCCCTTGGATACATCGTAGCGGTCGATGGCAAAGACCAAGCCCATACAAGCCACTTGGTAGAGGTCATCATATTCGATGCCCCGGTTGACATACTTCTTGGCCAGGATTTCCGCAATATAAAGGTGGTCGGTGATGAGCTTGTTCCGGAGTTCCAAATCCCCCGTCCGGGCCAGCTCCTCAAATTCCTCCCTCACCTTATTTTTTTTCATCTCTTTTTCTTTTTTCTTCTTGGCCATAGGGATTCCTTTACCGTCCTTTTGTCAGGACAAAGCCGTCTTTCCTCTCCTCCACCCCATCCAGAAGGCTCTCCATGATCATCCGGTGGAGACGGCTCTCCTCCGAATCCTCCGAGGGGGCCTGGGCCAGGATGGCAATGGTGATCCGATCGTCTTCTTCGGAAAAATTCACCCGGATCCGGTCATTGTAGGGGAAAAGATAGTTTACCGCCTCGCTCACACAGACCCGGAGGTCGTCCACCGCCTCAATATCAAATCCCATCTTCTGGGCAACAGAGGCCGTGACCAAGCGGAGGGTCGTCACATACATAGGGTCGGAGGGGATGACCAGACTAACAGTCTCCATCAGGTCCTCCCATCTCAAATTCCTTGTCCAGCTCCGTGATGTAAAAGAGCTTCTCGATGGAGGGTTTGGCATGGAGGATGGCCACCTTGTGGTCATTCTCCCGGGCCCTCTTGAGAACGGAAATCAATGCGCCTAGACCCGTAGAATCCAGATAATCCAGAGAGGCCAGGTCCAGGAAGATATCGGCCGGCCGGTCCTCATAGGCCAAGGCCAGCTCGCTTTTCAGGCGGGGAGAGGCGTTGATATCCAAATCTCCCTTCAAGGCCACCCGGTGTTCATCCCGAGGGCCCTTGTCGATGTGTATGGAAAAAGCCATAGTAACTCCTTTCAAAATCCGGGCTTGGTCGCCATGGATGGGCTTACTCTTCCTCATCCATGGATTCGATATATTTGGCTACCGCCGCAATCTCGTCGTCCTCGCCCTTGACCGTCTTGAGCTTAACGCCTTGGGTAGATCGAGTTTGGGTCGTCACATCACCCACATTCAGCCGGATGAGGTCGGAGGATTGGCTCATGAGGAGGATCTCATCATCCTTTTGAACCAGGATCCCACAAACCAGTTCCCCGGTCTTTTTGGTCATCTTATAGGTCTTTAGCCCCTTTCCTCCCCGGTTCTGGAGGGTGTAGTGGTCGATCAGGGTCTTTTTCCCGTAGCCGCCCCGGGTGGCCGTCAAGAGGTAGTCATTTTCCCCAACCAGATCCATATCAATGACTTCATCGCCGGCGTTGAGGTTGATCCCCTTAACCCCCATCCCGGTCCGACCGATGGGCCGGACGTCCTTTAGGCTGAAGCGAATGGCCATTCCCTTTTTGGTCACGATCATGGCCTCATCATCCCCCTTGCCGATTCGGACGACCCGAAGCTCGTCGCTTTCCGCCAGGGTGATGGCCCGTAGACCGGAGGAACGGACGTTGCGGAAATTCTCCACGTCGCATTTTTTGATAATTCCTTGGGCAGTCACAAAAAGGAAGTGGGTATCGTCGCAGGGCTCTTCGCTGATGGGGAAGAGGGATTCCACATACTCGCCCGCCTCTAACTGGAGGAGGTTGACGATGGCGGAACCCTGAGCGATCCGGGATCCTTCCGGCACTTCATAGGCATTTAGGGAATAAACCTTGCCCAAGTTGGTGAAGAAGAGGAGGACATCGTGGGTGGAGACCACATAGAGGTTTTTCACATAGTCCCCCTCCCGGGTGGTCATCCCCCGAATCCCCTTGCCGCCCCGGTTCTGGACCTTATAACGGTCGGCCGGGGTCCGCTTGATATAGCCCCGCTGGGTCATGGAAATGACCATATCCTCTTCTTTGATCAGGTCTTCAATGTTGATTTCATCCGCTTCCGGAAGGATCTGGGTCCGCCGCTTATCGCCGTAACGGTCCTTAATATCCTTGAGCTCTTCTTCAATGACGGAGATGAGGACCCGTTCAGAACCCAGGATTTCCTTAAAGCGGGCGATCTGCTTAAGGAGGTCCTGGTATTCCTCATCCAGCTTCTCCCTCTCCAGGCCGGACAAGCGCTTGAGCTGCATGTCCAGGATGGCCTGGGACTGGACGTCGTCCAAACCGAAGCGTTTCAGGAAGATGGCCTTGATCTGTTGGTTGTCGTAGGAAGACCGGATAATCTTGATGATTTCGTCGATGTTGTCGATGGCGATCCGGAGGCCCTCGATGATATGGGCTCTCTTTTCCGCCTTATCCAGGTCGAATTGGGTCCGGCGGGTCACCACATCCTTCTGGTGGAGGATATAGTATTCAATGAGTTCCTTGAGGGTTAGGACCCGGGGCTGGCCATCCACCAGGGCCAGGTTGATAATCCCGAAGGTAACTTCCATCTGGGTGTATTTATAAAGATTGTTGAGGACCACCTTGGGGATGGCATCCCGCTTGAGGTCGATGACGATCCGCATCCCCGTCCGGTTGGTATCATCTCGGATGTCGGAAATGCCCTCGATCCGCTTCTCCCGGACCAGGTCGGCGATCTTGGCAATCAACTTGGCCTTGTTGACCTGATAGGGGATTTCCGTCACCAGGATCCGGTTTCGGTTTTTAATCGTTTCAATCTTGGCTACAGCCCGTAGGGTTAGCTTGCCCCGACCGGTAGAATAGGCCTGGCGGATGGCCTTCTTTCCCATAATAGAGGCCCCTGTGGGGAAGTCGGGCCCCGGCATGTACTTCATGAGCTCCTTGAGTTCGATATCCGGATTGTTCATGTAGGCGATGCAGGCATCAATGGTCTCCCCTAAATTGTGGGGAGCCATATTGGTGGCCATGCCGACGGCAATTCCGGCCGACCCGTTAACCAAGAGGTTGGGGAAGCGGGAAGGAAGGACCACCGGCTCCTCTTCTTCTTCGTCAAAGTTGGGCTGGAAGTCCACGGTATTTTTATTGATGTCCCGAAGCATTTCCTGGGCCAGTTTGGTCATCCGGACCTCGGTATACCGCATGGCAGCTGCCCCGTCGCCGTCGACCGACCCATAGTTGCCCTGGCCGTCAGCCAAGGGATAGCGGATGCTGAAATCCTGGGCCAGGCGGACCACGGCATCATAGATGGCTGAATCCCCATGGGGGTGGAAACGTCCCATAACGTCCCCGACCAGACGGGCGGATTTCCGGTAGGGCTTATCAGGGGTTAAACCCAATAGGCTCATTCCATAGAGAATCCGCCGGTGGACCGGCTTGAGACCGTCGCGAACGTCCGGGAGGGCCCGGCCGACAATGACGGACATCGAATAGTCTAAATAGGAGGACTTCATCTCCTCTTCCAGGTCGGTCGGGAAGATGTTCTCATCAGCGGCAAAGGCATCCTTGACCCTCTGGTCCGTTTCCAACCGCTTGTTTATTTCTTGGTTTTTATCGTCTGTCATCGTTCACCCACCTAACCTATCGTATCAATGTGTTCTGCCAGCTTGGCGTTTTCCATAATGAATTCTCGGCGGGGTTCCACCTTATTCCCCATCAGAAGGGAGAAGGTGTCGTCCACGGAAGTGGATTCCTGGTCCGCCTTGACTTGGAGGAGGACCCGGCTCTCCGGATTCATGGTGGTCTCCCAAAGCTGGTCGTCATTCATTTCACCGAGACCCTTATAGCGGTTGAGCTTGTAGTTTCCGTCTCCAATGGAGGACAAGACTTTCTCCAATTCCTTCTCATCGTAGACATATCTTTCCTTCTTCCCCTGAGTAATCCGGAAGAGAGGGGGCTGGGCCACAAAAACATGGCCTTCGTCAATTAAGGGGCGGAGATAGCGGTAGAAGAAGGTCAAAAGAAGGGTCCGGATGTGGGCCCCGTCCACGTCGGCATCGGTCATAATAATGATCTTCCCGTAGCGGAGCTTGGAAATGTCGAACTGGTCCCCGATCCCTGTTCCGAAGGCCGTAATCATGGCCTGGATCTCCTGGTAGGAGAGGATGTGGTTTAAGGAGGCCTTTTCCACGTTCAAAATTTTCCCTCGCAGGGGGAGGATGGCTTGGATGGTGTTATCCCGGCCGGTCTTGGCGGAACCACCTGCCGAATCCCCCTCGACCAAGAAGATTTCATTCTCCGTGATGTCCGTGGACTGGCAATCGGCTAATTTGCCCGGGAGGGTGGTGTTATCTAAGATGGATCGCTTCCGGGTCAGGTCCCTGGCCTTCCGGGCAGCATTCCTGGCCTTCTGGGAATCCAAGGCCTTCTTTACAATGGCCCGGGCCGGAGTGGGATTTTCTTCCAAAAAGGCGGAAAGTTCGCTGGTCAGGAAGGTATCCACCGCCCCGCGGACTTCTGAATTTCCCAACTTCGCCTTGGTCTGGCCTTCAAACTGGGGGTTGGATAATTTGACACAGCAAACCGCCGTCAGGCCTTCGCGGGCATCGTCACCGGAGAGGTTGTCGTCTTTTTCTTTAATGAGTCCCTTTTCCCGACCATAGTCGTTCAGGGTTTTGGTTAAGGCGGACCGGAAGCCGGTTAAATGGGTTCCCCCTTCCGGGGTCAGAATATTATTGGCGAAAGGGAGGACATTTTCCGAATAGCCATCCGTATATTGGAGGGCAATATCCACTAGGATCCCATCCTGTTCGCCGGTGAAATGGAGGATCTCCTTGTGGAGAGGGTCCTTATTTCGGTTGAGGAAGGAGACGAATTCCGCAATTCCTCCTTTATACCGGAAGGTCTGGTCGGTATCATCCCGGTCATCAATCAGGTGGAAGGTGACATTGGCGTTGAGGAAGGCCATCTCCCGGAAGCGCTTCTCCAGGGTTTCCCGATGGAAGTCCAGGCTTTCAAAAATGGACCCATCCGGATAAAAGGTCACTTTCGTCCCCGTCTTCTTGGTCTTGCCCACCGTCTCCAGTTCGGTGACCGCCTTCCCATATTCATAGGCCTGGTGGTAGATGTTCCCGTCCCGGTAGACCCAGGCATCCAGCCGCTTGGAAAGGGCATTAACGACTGAAACCCCCACGCCGTGGAGGCCGCCGGAAAACTGGTAGGCCGACGAATCAAATTTTCCCCCCGCATGGAGGACCGTCATGACGGTTTCCAGGGTGGATTTTTTGGTTTGGTGGTGGATTTCCACAGGGATTCCGGACCCGTTATCCGTAACGGTGCAAGCCCCATCCTTTTCCAATTTGATGGTGATGTGGTCACAACGTCCCGCCAAGGCTTCATCGACCGAGTTGTCAACCACCTCATAGACTAAATGGTGGAGGCCTCTTTCGTCGGTAGAACCGATATACATTCCCGGCCGGACACGAACCGCCTCTAAACCTTCCAGAACCCGGATATTGGATTCCCCATACTCGTTTTTCTTATTTCCCATACTTCCTCATTTCCACACTTGAATCCCGATTGGGCAAAATTCACCAACATTGATTATAACGCTTATTTTTATTTCACATGGACCCGGCCATTGTTCACCCGGAAGGCTGTCCCTTCCCGTCCTCCCTCCACCAAGTGGTTGGAGGTCAGGATGGTTTGGTAGGAACCGATGGTCTCCAGGAGAAAGGTCGACCGCTTCCCATCCAATTCTGAAAAGACATCATCCAGAAGGAGGAGGGGATGGAGGTCCTTGTATTTTTCGATTAATTTTATTTCACTCAGCTTGAGGGCCAAGGTGATGGTCCGGGCCTGACCTTGGGAGGCGAAGGACCGGGAAGGGAGGCCATTCAAACGGAGGAGAATATCATCTTTATGGGGACCCAGGCCGGTATAGCCCAGGGACCGGTCTTCCTCCTTCCGTTGGAAGAGGAGATCTTTCATCTTTTCGGCGAGGTCATCCGGACCGGTCGGATCCTCTCCTTCGAAGAGCTGGGACTGGTAGGACAGGTCCAAATCCTCTTGCTTGCTGGATAGGGAGGCTTGAAAGCGGGGGGCCAGGGCCCGGATTTCTTCCAGGATTTCCTTCCTTTTCCAAGCGATTTGGCTCCCGGCAGAAGAAAGCTGGTCATCATAGGCGGAAAGTTGGCGGTCAAACCAAGAATCCCCCGGACTTTTTAGAAGAGAATTTCTCTGGGAGAGGACCTTATCGTAGGTCCTGACCAGGGTTCCATAGGCGGGATCCACCGCCCGGAGGAGGTCATCCAGGAAGGCCCTTCTTTCTCCCGGTCCCCCTTTGACCAAAACCAGGTTTTCCGGAGCAAAGAGGACCACTTCAAATTGGGCAGCCAATTCTTTGGTGTTTTCCATCTCCACTTCATTGACCCGGATCCGCTTCTTCTCCACCCGGGAAATTTTGACTTCGACCCGCTTGTCCCTCCCCTTCCTTTCCAGGTCGGAAAGAACATAGGCGGACCTCTCCCCGAACCGGACCAAGTCCCGGTCCGGCACATTTCGGAAGGACCTTCCCCGGGCAGTCAGATAAATGGACTCCAGGATATTGGTCTTTCCCTGGGCATTGGCCCCATAGAAAAGATTCCAATGGGGGTGGAGTTGGATATCCTGAAAGGCGATATTTCGGTAGTTGATCAGTCGGATATTTTTTAAAATCATGACCCTAACTCTCGGCTATATCCGAAGGATACTTTTTCACCAGGAGGCTCTGCCCTTCAAAATCCACCCGGTCTCCGACATGGATCTTCCTTCCACGCTGGAGGCAGACTTCTCCGTTCAGGAGGACCAGCCCCTCTTGAATGACCATCTTTGCCTCCGCTCCCGACATGACCCAATTGGACAATTTTAAAAGCTGGTCCAGGCGGATGGGGTCCTGACGAATCCAAAGTTCTTCCATACCATCCCCTTATTCCGAAGCAATCCGGACAGGGAGGACCAGGTAGAGATAGGCATCCTCATCCTGGGCGGGGTGGATGACCATGGGGTTGAGGGGGCCATTCAAATGGAGGCTGACTTCCTCGCAGTTCAAGGCCTTGATCCCATCCAAAAGATACTTGGCATTGAAGGCGATGGTGATCTCTCCCCCCTCCAGCTGACAGGCCACATTTTCATGGACCGACCCGATTTCCGAATTGGACTGGATCTCCAAGCCACCTTCTTTAAAGAGAAGTTTGATGAGGTTGGCTCTTTCCTCTCTGGCTAAGATGGTCGCCCTCTCCAAAGCCGCCTGGAAGGCCGTCCGGAAAAGGACCACCTTGGACTTGAATTCTCTGGAGATGATCTCTTCATATTGGATGTAATTTTTATCGATGAGGCGGGAGTACATTTTGATGGGGCCGGAGGAGAAGTAAATATAGCCGGTGGACAGGGCCATGGTGGTGGTCCCTCCCTCCCGGACGACCCGGGCCAGCTCATTGAAGGCTCTCTTTGGAACGATGGCCGATTTTTCGAAAGCTTCCGCTTCCGGAGGAAGGAGAATTTCCCGGACCGCCATCCGGTAACCGTCCAAGGTAACCAGGCGGAGACGGTCCTTCTTCCGCTCAAAGAAGATCCCGGTCAGGGCAATCTTGGACTCATCTAAAGAAGTGGCAAATTCCGTTTCGCGGACTGCCTGGACCAAGACATCATTATCCACCAGGGTCTTGCCCTCTTCTTCCACATTTGGCAGGGCCGGGAATTCGCTGGCATTGGGGACCTGGATTTCGAAGTGGACTTGGCCACAGTCGATGGTGACCAGTCCGGCTTTTTCTTCGACAATGGCCGGCTCATTGGGGAGCTTGCGGAAGATGTTCCCGATCATGGTGGCGGGAATGACCACAGCCCCTTCTTCCAGGACCTGGCAGGAAATCCGCGTTTCAATGGAGAGCTCTAAATCCGTTGCGGTCAAAATGACTTCAGACCCTTTGGCCTGGAAGCGGATGCACTCCAAAATTTGCATGGTGGTCCGACTGGAGATGGCGCGTTGGCAGGTTCCGATTTGTTGGACCATGTCCTGGGGCATGACTTGAATTTTCATAGTTTCTCCTTTCAAATCCCGTAAGAAGTGAGATTGAATCCGGCCGACTTCAGGGGGCGGCTGGCCTAGTTATTCTAGTAATAAGACAGTAGTAATAGTAGTAGGGCCTGTGGATAGGGGGGATAAGGGGAGGAAAGACGTCAAAGACTTGACTTTTCCCTTGGGATGAAAATGTGCATATCTCTTTCTTCTTTTCCCAAAACTTCCCAAAGTGTCCACAGACTGTCTCAAGGGTTTTCAAAACATCCTAGCGGTGTTTCAATTGTTCCTCCAAATTTTCTACGTCCTCCCGAATTTCCGGGTCCTTTTTCACCAGGACGGAAATCTTGTCGACGGCGTGCATGACCGTGGTGTGGTCCCGGAGGAAGGAGCGACCGATGGCTACTAAGGAAAGGTTGGTCAGATTTCGGCCAAGGTACATAGCGATCTGTCGAGGTTGGGCGATGGTTTGGATCCTGGACTTGGAGGTCAAGTCATTGGCTTCTAAGTTGTAATATTCCGTCACGGCCTTGATGATATCTTCTAAGGTAATTTCAATATCCCTCTCCCGTTCGAGCTTAAGGGCTTCCCGGGCGATGGCCATGTTGTTGTCGCGGTCGTTTTCATCGATCGTTTTGTTGCGGAAGTGGAAGTAGGCGATAACCCGAAGGAGGGCTCCTTCCAATTCCCGGATGTTGGCGGTCACATTTTGGGCAATGAATTCAACCACATATTGGGGAAGGTGGATGGACTCTCCCTTCATTTTATTATTTAAAATTGCCACCCGTGTCTCAAAATCGGGCTGTTGGATGTCAGCGGTCATTCCTCCTTCGAAGCGGGTGACCAAACGCTCCTCCAGGTTTTTCAGCTGTTTGGGCGGCTTATCCGCAGAAAGGACGATTTGTTTGTTGGCTTCCTTGAGGTCATTGAAGGTGTGGAAGACCTCCTCCATGGTGGCCTTCTTTCCGGCAATGAATTGGATATCGTCGATCAGGAGGACATCAATGGACCGGTATTTCCGCCGGAAATTTTCTTTTTCTGCATTGGTCCCGTTCTCAATGACAGCGATCATCTCATTCATGAAATTTTCACTGGTAATATAGAGGACTTTTTTAGAGGGGTCGTTCCGGAGGATCTCATGGGCGATGGCCTGCATGAGGTGAGTTTTTCCCAGACCGGAAAGGCCGTAAATAAAGAGGGGATTGTAGGTGGTTCCGGGGTTGGCAATGACCGCCTTGGCGGTCGCATAGGCGAAATCGTTGGAATTCCCTCGGACAAAGGCCTCCATGGTATATTTCGGATTCAAAGAGGAGTAGCCGTTGTTTTCTTCCCCTTCTCCCCTGCCGGCCTGGGGAATCTTTTGGAGATGGGGAACATTTGCCGAATCCATCTCTTCTTCCTCTTCCTTTTGAAGGGGAAGGGGATCCTTATCCATGGCGGGAAAAGCCCTCCACTGGTCATAGTCGTTGGAAGAGGGGTCGATGAGGCGGATGGTGATGGGGCGCTCACAAATATAGGAAAGGCACTGTTCAATGGAAGCCTGGTAGTTTTTCTTTACCATGGTTCCAATAAAAGAGCTGGCCGTATCCAATAAAAGAACATCATCCTTGAGCTGGATGGGCCGGAGGGGCTTAATCCAATTCTTCAGTTGTATGGTGTTGAGCTGGAGGTCAAGCATGTTGATCACTTCATCCCAGATCATGGTCAAGTCGGTCATAGCGATCCTTTGATTCGTTTAATAAAGCACTGCAAATTTCATTTTTCATGATAAAGGCATGGCGGAGGATAGAAATAAGAATTCTCTTTGAAGGACTTTTCCACGCCGGAAAAGGCAGAAAGAAGCAATTCACATTCTTTATCCACTTTTCCACAATTTTTCATCCACACTGTCCACAGGGATCTTTTCCACGGAGTAAAGTCCATATTTTTCCCTTTTTTAAGAGTTTTCAAGGGATTTACCCCCATCTTCAGTGGATAAGGAAAATATTTGTCCACAATTTGTGGAAAGATTGTGGACGATAAAGGAGGATATCCCTGGTTTGCACCCACTTATTTTACCATAAATCCCTTATTTACGCGATTATTTGTGGATAAAAGCCCGGTGGATAAGTGAATCTTGTCCTTGACAGGATTTTCACTCCTTCATATAATAATTAAGATGCTCTCTATTATGCCTGCTTATACTCTAAAACCCACTTTGACCAGGTTGCTGAGAGCCAATGAATCACATTTTTTCGACACGAGAAGGGAGAAAGTCATGAAACGCACCTACCAGCCAAACAAAATGAAAAGAAAAAAGGATCACGGTTTCCGCAAGAGAATGGCTTCCAAGTCCGGACGCCGCGTATTGAGAAACAGAAGACGCAGAGGTCGGGTACGCTTATCCGCCTAGTTTCCTCTCAATATTGATAGGATGGAGGCGGCTTGATGGATGGAAACAAGGATTGGCCCCAAGACCTGAGGCTTCGGAAGAATGAGGACTTCAACCGGGTATATCGGAAGGGAAAGTCGGCGTTCAACCGGGATTTCCAGATTGTCGGTTGTAAGAATTCCCGGGGGGTTACCCGCTATGGGATCAGCCTGTCGAAAAAGTTCGGCAAAGCCCATGACCGAAACCGGATGAAACGCCAGGTCAAGGAAATCATCCGACAAAACAAGGAAGCCTTTCCCAAAGGTTATGATTTTGTCATCCTCCCCCGGCAAAAGGCCAAGGGGCAGGACTACCGGTGGTTGGAGAAATCCCTCTTCCACTGCCTTTCCTTTTGGCCTCCCAAAAATAAATCCTTTTCCATGAAAGACAACCATCAGTAGGAAGGGCCTTCTTATGAACAAGCTTGTCATAAGCCTGATTCTTCTTTACCGGCGCTTTATCTCCCCTGTTCTGGGGAGAGGAAAATGCCGCTACCAGCCTACCTGTTCAAGCTACTGTCTCCAGGCCTTTCAACACTACCGCTTCTCCACCGCCCTGGTTCTTAGCCTGTGGCGGATTTTACGATGTAATCCCTGGTCCAAGGGAGGATATGACCCCCTGAGACCCTAGGAATGCGAAAAGAGAGGGCAATAGATTGAGTTCAATTTCAAAAATTTTCGGCTCCATCATGCGTTTCTTCTATGAAACGCTTCAAGGAAAAGGGGCCGAACCGGAGATGATTTCTTTCTTCGCCATATCCATCCTCCTGATGGCTGTGGTGAGTAAGTTGATTACCATCCCCCTGACCTACCAATCCACCAAAAATTCAGCCAAGATGAAGGACTTCCAACCCCAGCTGGAGAAGCTTAAGGCAAAGTATGGCTATGATGAGCGGATCCTCCAGCAGAAGACCATGGAGTTTTATAAGGAAAATAACCTTTCCGCCGCCGGCTGCTCCTCTTGCCTGCCCATGATTATCCAATTGGTCCTCATCGTCGCCCTTTTTGCCGTACTTAAGGAACCGGGCAAGTTCATCTTTGATAACCCCGACCAGTTTAACCACATCCAGAAGAACTTCTTCTGGATCCAGGACCTTTCCCAGGCGGACCCCCTCAAGTGGTTCGGCCTCCCCTTGATCAACATGGTCATGACCTTTGCTTCCACTTTCCTTAACCCTGCCATGAAGATGCAGAAGGATAATCCGGCGGGTGGTTCTGCGGCGATGTTAAAATTCATGCCCTTGATCTTTTACTTCATGTCCATCTCCTGGTCAGCCGGTCTGATCCTTTACTGGGCCTTCGGAAACCTCTTGGAAGTCATCTTCCGCCTGATTTCTGGCGCCATTCTTTCCAAGAGACCATCCAAAGACCAAGCCTAATGGACGATAGATAGGAAGGGAAAACAATGACCACAGTAATTAAGACAGCAGATACGGTAGAAAAGGCCGTTCAGCAGGCCCTGGATTCCTTGCAGGTGGGTCGAGATGAAGTGACCATTGATGTTTTGAAGGAAGCCAAGGCTGGATTCCTCGGTTTTGGGGCCCAGGACGCCGTTGTCCGGGTCTCCCTCAAGGATGACCGCTTCGACGACCTTCTTAATGAAGAAAATATTCGGGAAGAAGACCTCTTTAAAGGACCTTCTTTCGATGAAGATCCGGAAGAAAGCCCCATTTCTGAGGAGGAAGACGTCGAGGATGTCGACTTCGATGAGGAAGAAGACGACTTTTCTTCTCAAGAAGAGGATGAGCTTTCGGAAGAATTCTCCAAGGAAGACCTCTATGGAGATTGGGATGCCTACATCAACCGGGAAAGCGCCGACCTCAGTCACCTCTTCCCGGACCAAGTGGAGGATCCCCTAGCCTACTGCAAGGAGTGGATGGAAAGTCTTCTCTCCTTTATGCATATCCAGGCGGACGTCAATGCTAGCATGGAGGGTGAAGGCATCCTCCTGGAGATTGACAATATCTCTGAGACCGATACTGGGATCGTCATCGGTCGGCGGGCGGAGACCTTGAATGCCATCCAGTATATTCAGTCCATCGCCGTCAACCGCCTGACCAAGACCCACCACCAGGTTTATGTGGATGTGGGTGGTTACCGGTCACGCCGTAAGGCCTCCATCCAAAAGATGGCCCAGAGGAATGCGGATAAGGTCCTCAAGACCGGCCGTCCCTACCGGATGGAAGCCATGAATGCCTATGAGCGCCGCCTGGTTCACACTGCCCTCCAGGACGTGGAGGGGGTGACCACGGCTTCAGAAGGCCGAGAGCCCTACCGGAAGGTCGTCATCCGAATCGATGAGTAAGGACAAGGCACTCCTTCCGGAGTGCCTTTTTTTTATGGAAAGGAAATGCCATGTTCAAGCCATTCGGAAGGGAAAATAATGGGGATAGCCGGCCCATGGGGGCCGTGGATTCAGACACCATCGTGGCCATCTCCACCGCCCAGGCTCCGGCGGGGATCGGGATTGTCCGCCTATCCGGACCGGAAGCCTTCTCCCTGGCGAACCGAGCCTTCCGGGCCTATTCCGGCAAGGCCCTCTCCCCTTCAGACCAAAGGAAGCTGCGCTATGGACATATTATTGAGGGAGAAAAGGTCCTTGATGAAGTCCTTTGTGTTTATATGAAGGCTCCCCATACCTATACGGCGGAGGATATTGTTGAAGTGAACTGCCATGGGGGCCGGGTCTCCGTTCAAAAGGTTCTGGCCCTCTTCCTCCGGATGGGGGCCAGAATGGCCGAGCCCGGGGAGTTCACCCGCAGGGCCTTCCTCAACGGGCGGATTGACCTGGCCCAGGCTGAGGCGGTCGAAGACATCATTCGGGCCCAGACGGGCCTGGCTCAGGAATCCGCTGTCCACCAACTGACCGGAGGGATCTCCAAAAAAATCAACGGGATGAAAGAGGACCTCCTCCAGCTCCTGGCTCATGTGGAATACGCCATCAATTTCATGGAGGATGCCATGGAGGACCTCCCCCGAGAGCCCATGGAAGAAGAAGCCCGAGCCCTCCTGGACCGGATGGACCGGGCCCTGGCCGGGGCCGAGACGGGCCGGCTGATCCGGGAGGGGATCAAGACGGTCATCGTGGGCCGGCCCAATGTGGGCAAGTCCTCCCTCCTCAATGCTCTCCTGGAGGACGACCGGGCCATCGTCACGGACATCCCGGGGACGACCCGGGATGCTATCGAAGAATCCTACCAGCTGGAGGGCCTCCGCCTCCGCCTGATTGATACGGCCGGGATCCGGGAAACGGACGACCTGGTCGAATCCCTTGGCGTGGACCGGTCCATGGCCCTCCTGGAGGAGGCGGATTTGGTCCTGGTCCTGGTCGATGGGTCCCAGTCCATCCGGAAGGAGGACCGGGCCATCCTGGAAAAATCCGCCGCCCGCACCCACCTCATCCTGGTCAACAAGGCTGACTTGGGCTTAAGTTCGGATGCCCAGACCCTCCTTCAAGAGGAAGGGGATGGGGGGCCGGCCCTGGCCATTTCCGCCAAGACCGGTCAGGGGATGGAAGACCTGGAAAAGGCCCTATCCGGCCTCTTTCTCGAGGGAGATGAGGGTCGGGAGGGGGCGGACTCCCTCTCCAATATCCGTCAGATCGACCTCCTGGAAAAGGCCCGGGACTCCCTCTCCTCCGCCCTTGGGGGGCTAGAGACCGGGGTCAGCCTGGATGCCCTGGACGTGGACCTCCAGGATGCCTACCAGGACCTGGCCGCCATCACCGGGGAGTCCATTGAAGAAGACGTTCTGAATAAGATCTTTCAAGATTTTTGCGTGGGAAAGTAGGTCAAGATGGAAAATATTCAAGGCTACCACCGGTCGGATGTGGATGTGGCTGTAGTGGGCGCCGGTCATGCCGGTATCGAAGCCGCCTTTTCTGCAGCCCGCTTGGGGAAAAAGGTCGCTCTCTTTTCCATATCTTTGGATAGCGTGGCCGATATGCCCTGTAATCCCAACATCGGGGGGACCGGCAAGGGCCACCTGGTTCGGGAGATCGACGCCCTGGGCGGGGAAATGGCTCTGGTCATTGATGAGACCTTCCTCCAGTCCCGTATGCTCAACACTTCAAAAGGTCCCGCCATCCACTCCCTCCGGGTCCAGGCGGATAAAAAACGTTACCAAGAGGTCATGAAACGCCGGCTGGAGGAAGAGGAGAAAATCCAGTTGGTGGAGGCCGAGGTTGACCGGATCCTGGTGGAAGAAGGCCAAGTCCGGGGCTTGACTACGGTCCAAGGGGCCATTTTCACCGCCCCCACCGTCATCCTCTGCACGGGGACCTTCCTCAACGGGACCATCCTCATGGGCCCCTTGACCTATTCTTCAGGTCCCCACAATACCAAGCCGGCCCTCCACCTTTCGGAGGACCTCCGTGCCCACGGGATTGACCTCCGCCGCTTCAAGACGGGAACGCCTCCCCGGATCAATCGGCGGACAGTGGACTTTTCCCGGATGATTATCCAGGAGGGGGACCAGGAGATTGTCCCCTTCTCCTTCCTCAACCAGGACAAGACCTACGACGCCTCCAAGCAGTGGCCCTGCTATCTTACTCGGACCACGGCGGAGACCAAGGCCCTGATTGAAGCCAATATCACCCGGTCCACCATGTATTCGGGGGGAAAAAGAGGGGTGGGTCCCCGCTATTGCCCCTCCATCGAAGACAAGATGGTCCGCTTCCCTGATCATGAGGCCCACCAGATCTTCTTGGAGCCCGAATCCGCCTCCACCTTGGAGATCTATGTGGACGGGATGTCCTCCACCATGCCGGAAGAGGTTCAAATGGAGGCAATCCGGACCCTCCCCGGTCTGGAGAAGGCGGAGGTCATGCGGTCGGCCTACGGAATTGAATACGACTGCATTGACGCCCGGATCCTGACCCGGTCCCTGGAGCTTCGGACCATCTCCGGCCTCTTTTTTGCCGGCCAGATCAACGGGTCATCGGGTTATGAAGAGGCGGCCTGCCAGGGGCTCATGGCGGGAATCAATGCCGCCCGGAAAATCGATGGCCTCTCCCCCTTCGTCCTGGACCGGTCCCAGGCCTATATCGGCGTCCTCATCGACGACCTGGTGACCAAGGGGACTAATGAGCCCTACCGGATGATGACCTCCCGCTGTGAATACCGCCTCTCCCTCCGCCAGGACAATGCCGATCTCCGCTTGACCAAGCTGGGCTATGAGATTGGCCTGGCTTCCCGGGAGAGATACCTTTTGGCGGAGAAAAAGGGTCGGGCCATTGATGAAGAAGTCGCCCGCCTCTCCGCCCTGATGGTGACCCCCAAGGCAGAAGTCAACGCCTTCCTGGAAAGGCTGGGGTCATCTCCCCTGAAAACCGGTGGGAGCCTGGCTGACCTCCTTCGGCGGCCGGAAATAAGCTATGATAAATTAGCCGAACTGGACCCTGACCGGCCCAGCCTCCCCAAGGAAGTTCGGATGGAGGTGGAGAACCGGATCAAGTACGAGGGCTATATTAAAAAGCAGAATATTCAAATTGAAAAATTCAAAAAGATGGAATCCCGCCGTCTCTTTGTCGAGGATTATGGGAAGATCCACGGCCTGAAAAAGGAAGCGGCCCAGAAGCTCAACCAGGTCCAGCCGGAATCGGTAGGCCAGGCCTCCCGGATTTCCGGGGTTTCCCCGGCAGACATCAATGTACTCCTGGTCTACCTGGAGCAGGAAAGAAGGGAAAGACAGAACAAGCAGGAAGGGAGGACGGACCATGAATAAGGGCTTCGTGGATCGCCTGGCCAAGGCGAGTTTGGACCTGACCCCCCAACAGCTGGACCTCTTTGAGGGCTACCGGGCCTTAATTAAAGAATGGAATGAAAAAATTGACATCACAGCCATCACGGAGGATCGGGAGGTGGATAATAAGCACTTTATTGACTCCCTCTCCGTCTTCCGACAAGTCCGGATTCCCTCTCATATCAGAGTCATGGATATGGGCAGCGGTGGGGGCTTCCCCGGTATCCCCATGAAGATTATTGATCCCAGCCTGGAGATGACCCTGGTTGACTCCCTGAAAAAGCGGGTGGACTTTCTTCAGGAAGTGGTGGACCGGTTGGGTCTGGAGGGGGTCCGCTGTATCCACGCTCGGGCAGAAGATTTTCTCCATGATCCCGGGGAAAGAGAATCCTTTGACCTGGTCGTTTCCCGGGCTGTGGCCCCCCTTCCCACCCTGCTTGAGTACTGCCTACCCGGGGTAAAAATACAAGGACAGTTTATCGCCATGAAAGGCCCCGGCGGTCGAGAGGAAGTCTCCCAAGCCGACCGGGCCATCCAAGTTCTTGGGGGTCGGCTCAAAGAAGTGGACAGCTTTAGTTGGACAGAAGAAGGCTATCAAAGGAGCCTGGTTGTCATCGAGAAGATCAAGGAAAGCCCCAAGAAATACCCCCGTGGCCAAGGGAAGGCCCGGAAGAGTCCTCTATAATGAAGACGAGAAAGGAGCCAGGATGGATAAGCATTATTTTCTGGAGATGGAAAACAACTTAGAGGGGGTTGTCGAGAATTATGAAAAGGAGAGGGAAACTCCTTTTATTAACCAGGAACAGCAAAATAATGGGAATAAAAAATACATACCCGCAGTCTCCAGCCGCCTCCGCCACCGCTATGTCATGGTCCCTGAGGTTATCTACCGGGCCTCAGGCATCATCGTTATGAAGAAGAGAATCAAGTCTTTAATTTTTTCCACCGATATTGCCATCATCCGGAATAATGATGCCGGTGCCATTTTGGCGGTCTACCCCTTTACACCGGAAATCACCATCATGCAAGCCGTCATCCAGGCGGCTTCTGCCCCGGTCTTCCTGGGCATCGGTGGAGGGACCACCAATGGGAGACGGTCCCTCTTGTTGGGCTTTCAGGCGGAGCTCATGGGAGCCTATGGGGTGGTGGTAAATGCACCCATGTCCAGTCAGGATATCCATGAAATTTCCAAGTATGTGGACATCCCTGTTGTTGCTACCATCATCTCTCCGAATGACCCCTATAAGGAGAAGGTCCAGGCTGGGGCCAAGATACTGAATGTATCGGCTGGAAAAGATACGGCCAAACTGGTCCGGCAAATTCGACGGGATATTGGCAATGAATTTCCCATCATCGCTACGGGCGGTCACCGAGAAGAACACATCCTGAAGACGATTGATGCCGGGGCCAATGCCATCTCCTACACCCCACCTTCCTCTGCAGATATTTTTGGGGCGATCATGGAGGAATACCGACATGAGAAAGCCCAAGAAAACCAAGAGAAATAATTTTTCAAATCCCGGATTCGCAAATTGCTGAATCCGGGATTTTTTGTTTCATATGAAACAATTTGGGAGTGTCAGGAACCATTGATCTGATATAATTGTTTTACAATGTTTCATATGAAACATTTAAGGAGAAAACAATGATTGTAGAATTAATTTCAGTAGGAACGGAACTCCTACTTGGCGATATTGTAAATACAGATGTTCAATATCTTTCTAAGGTATGCGCTGAGTTAGGCTTCAACATCTATCACACTTCAGTGGTTGGCGATAATGATAAACGGTTAAGGGCTGAAATAGAACAAGCAGCTTCTCGGTCAGACATCATTATCTTATCCGGGGGCTTAGGCTCCACTTCGGATGATATTACCAAGCGTGTTGCTATGGACTATGTGGGCGGTCCAAGGAAGGAAGATCCGGAAACGAAGGAAAGACATGCCCAACATTATGCGGATGACCCGGAATTCTTTGCTGCAGCGAAAGATATCTACACTTTTCCGGAAAAGGCGACTGTCCTCCGAAATCCTGTGGGCATGTCTCCCGGGGCCTGGATGCCTTTTAATGACCGGAGTCAGGAGAAGGTTCTGGTTGTCCTGCCCGGTCCACCCAATGAATTAAAGGGGGTGATGAAAAAGGACCTGATCGGTCTTCTTCGGCCATTTTCCACTTCCACCACCCGGTCCAGGGAGGTAAAAATTGCTCTATTGGGAGAATGGAAGGTCTTCCAGGCCATCCAAGACCTGGCCGATCATTCGACTGAACCCACTTTTGCCACCTATGTCAAGGCGGATGGGGTCCTGGTTCGGATGACGACTCAGGAGCCGGACCGGGACAAGGCGGAAAAGATCTTGGATAGGGGTCAAGCCCTGCTTAAAGAAAGGTTGGGACATCTTGTCCTGGGGGTTATGGAATCCAGTCGTGAAGAGGCCTTGGTTGACCTTCTCGCAAAAGAAGGAGCAACTGTGTCTACTGCGGAGTCCTTCACCGGCGGCATGGTGGCCTCCCGGATCATTAATGCACCGGGGGCCTCCTCTATTATAAAGGAAGCGTATGTTGTCTATAGCGATGAGGCCAAGGTGGAAATTCTGGGAATTGATCCTGAACTGATCAAGGAAAAAACTGCGGTGTCGGAGGAAGTCTGCCGGGCTATGCTGGAAGGCCTTCAAAAGAAGACGGCCTGCGACCTGGCCATTGCGACGACCGGATTTGCCGGACCCGGCGGCGACCGTGCCGGACAGGTCTTCATTGGTCTGGCTTACAAGGGGAAATCCCGTATCCTTGAATATCAATGGGATAGCCCACGAAACCGAATCCGACACCGTGCGACCAACCGGGCGATCGATTATGCATTGCTAATGGTGAAAGAGGGAATCCATGGGGAAAGTGATTAGTGTCTACAACCAAAAAGGAGGGGTGGGAAAAACGACCACGGTGATCAATGTGGCGGCAGCTCTGGCCTATACCGGACTCTTTAAGAAGAAGGTCCTGGTCATCGACCTGGACCCGCAAGGTAATGCGAGTTCGGGTTTTGGAGTGGACAAGAGCCAGGTCGAACGGGATATTTATAAGGTTTTGCTTGGGCAAACGGAGATCGGAGAGGCCATTCGGACGGTCAAGGAAAACCGTCTGGATATTCTTCCTTCCACACCGGCCCTGACGGGCTTTGAAATCGAGGCCATCTCGATAGACCGTCCCCACGACCGGCTCAAGGATGCCTTGGACCCGGTTAAGGAGAATTACGACTTTATCTTTATTGACTGTCCTCCTTCCCTGGGTATGCTGTCCATGAATGCCCTGTCGGCCTCCGACTCGGTCCTTATCCCGATCCAATCGGAATACTATGCCCTGGAAGGAGTCAGCCAGCTGGTTTCCACCATCGATATGGTGAAGAACCAAGTCAATCCCAGCCTGGAGATTGAAGGGGTCGTCCTTCAAATGGTAGACACTCGGACCAACTTGTCCCAGGATGTTATCGATGAGGTGGAAAAATTCTTTGGGGAGAAGGTCTATAGGACCCATATTCCCCGGAATATCCGGGTGGCAGAGGCACCCTCTTACGGGGAATCGGTAATCACCTATGATAAAGCGTCAAAGGGGGCCAAGGCCTATATGGCTTTGGCCAAGGAAATAAAGAAAAGAAATTAGCCAAATGGCGAACGCTGAAATGCGCTGAAAATGGATAATTATTAGTTTATATAAATAAAGATAGGAGGATTTATGGCGAAGAAAGGTGGACTGGGTCGGGGTTTGGGTGCCTTGATTCCGGGTCTTTCTTTAGAAGATGACCAGCAGAAGGCCTCGGCCCCTCCTGCGGAAAAAAAGAAGATTCAAAAGACCAAGGCAGGGGGTTCTACTAGAGGAAAAGACCGTCGAACAAGTGCTCCGGCGGCAAAGAAAAAGCCGAAGACAGAAGCGAAGACAGAAGCGAAAGAGGAGGCGACCGACCAGGCCGGTCCTAAGGGCTTAGGCCTCCTTCTTCCGGTGGAGGAGATCGAGGCCAATCCCGACCAGCCCCGGAAGGACTTCGACCAGGAAAGCTTAGAGGAATTAGCCCTATCCATTAAGAAGTATGGGATCCTCCAGCCCCTCCTGGTGGCCAAGCATACCGCCCCGGGCCGGGCCCCCTATGAGATTGTGGCCGGGGAGCGCCGCTTCCGGGCGGCCAAGTTGGCCGGTCTCAAGGAAGTCCCCGTCCTCATCCGTGAGGAGAATGTGGAGGAGGCGGCTCTCCTGTCGGTGGTGGAAAATGTCCAACGTCAAGACCTCAACCCTTTGGAGGAGGCTCAGGCCTACCGGACCCTGATGGAGGCCTATACCTTGACCCAGCAAAATCTGGCTGATGCCCTGGGAAAGTCTCGGGCCTATGTGGCCAATGCCACCCGCCTCCTCCAGCTGGATGATGCCTCCCTGGCCGCCCTCCGGGAGGGCCGGCTTACTTCCTCTCAGGCCCGGACCCTCCTGGGGGAGAAGGACCTTAAGAAGAGGGAAAGACTCCGCCATCTCTTTATCGAAGGAAAAACCAATGTCAATAAGGAAGAGAAGCGGAATCGAAAAAAATCCAACAAAAATGTGTATTTAACTGACCTGGAAGACCGGCTCAGCCAGTCTCTGGGGAGGCAGGTCCAGATTATTAAGCGGAGGAAGGGATGGGACCTCCAGGTTTCCTGCTATTCGGATGAGGACCTGGACCAGCTGACCCAATCCATCCTCCAAGGGGGGGACCAATGAATCTTGCGCTCATTATTTTGACGGTGATCTCCGTCCTGGCGGCTGTCTTTTCCTATTTCACCGCTTCCAATACTAATAAGAAGCTCAACCGTCTTCGCCGGCGGTATGACTACCTCCTCCGGGGTCGGGGAGACCTCAACCTGGAGGAGCTCATCACCCAGTTTGGGACGGAATTGGATGAGTTTAAGACCAACAACTCCGCCACCATGGGGAGGTTGGGCCGGGTGGAAGCCTGGGTCCAAAAGACCGACACCGACCAGTCGGCGGTCATCAATGAAAAGTACCAGGGCCTGGCCCGTCAGCTGACCAGCCAGATGGATACCACCACTTCACAGATGCTATCCAATATGAAGAGGTTGGATGAGGTGGTTTTTGCCCAGATGGACAAGGTGGAAAAGGATGCCCAAGCCCAGGTGGAGACCCACTACCAGGACCTGGTCAACCAGGTCCTGACCATGTCGGCCTCTTTCGGTAGCCGGATCAAGAAGAATGAGGAAGACATTTACGTCAACCAGGATACCATGATGAAGTCCTTCCAGGAGCTGGGCAGTCACTTTCAGGGGCTACTCCAAGCTGAGGAAGAGGAAAGGAAAAAGGAGGTGGAGGAACTTTCGGTCTATACCAACCAGCAAATTAAGGCCTACCACACCCAGACCTCCGAATCCATGCAGGGCCTGGACCAGCGGCTCTCCCATTCCATGGCCCAACTCCAGGAAGACAACGACCAACGATGGGGGACCATGGAAGAAGAGACCAAGAAGCGCCTGGATACCATGGAGGAGGAAGGCAAGGAGAACCTCCGGCGGGAGATCGGCTTTCTCAAGGACCAGCTCTATACGGCCTACCAGAAGATGGGCCTGGTTCGTTACAATGCCTTCGACGACCTGGTCGGCGAGCTCTCCTTTTCTCTGGTCATGTTGGATGAGCACCGGAACGGCTTTGTCCTGACCTCCATCTACGCCCGTCAAGCTTCCAACAGTTTTGCCAAGGTCATTAAGAACGGGGAATGCCTACAAAGCCTCTCTCCGGAAGAAGAGGAAGCCCTGGCCCAGGCCCTGGCCCGGTAAATCTTCTGAAATAGGAGAAAAAGATTGTTGACGGGGGACCTGGGTAAAAATACAGAGCCAACGAGTCCCTTGGGCTTGGATAAGTTAGCCAAGGGTGAAGTCATAAAAAACCATAAGGAGGAAACATGGGAATCGTTGAAAACAGAAGCTTGGGACTGATCGAAGAGTTTGTTGAAGAAATCAAGGGGTCAGACATCCGGATCGTTTACCCGGAGGGGAATGATGAGCGGATCCTGCGTGCAGCCCGCCGTCACAAGAGGGACGGAATTATTGTTCCGATTCTGATCGGGAATCCGGAAGAGATCAAGGCCTTAGCCAAGTCGGAAGCCTTGGATATCGAAGGGATTGAAATCATCGATCCCGAGACCTTTGAGAAGAAAGAAGAGATGATCCAGAAATTCATCGAACGTCGGAAGGGGAAAGTGGATGAGGCCGGTGCCCGGGAGAAACTCAAGGACCGGAACTACTTCGGAACCATGCTGGTCTATATGGGTCTGGCTGATGGACTGGTTTCCGGTGCTGTGGGCACGACCGCTGCGACCATTCTGCCCGGCCTCCAGATCATCAAGATGGGCCCCCAGTCCAAGATGGTCTCCGGCTGCTTCGTCATGATCTCCCCTGAAGATACCCACCGCTACCTCTTTGCGGACTCCGCCGTCAACTTCAACCCCAGTGCCAGCGAGATTGCGGATATTGCCAATGAGACGGCCCGGACGGCCACCCAATTCGGCATCGACCCCAAGGTTGCCCTCCTTTCCTTCTCCACCAAGGGATCGGCATCTTCTCCGGAGCAGGAGAAGATGGAAGAGGCCACGAAGATCGCCAAAGAACGCTATCCGGAGCTGGACGTCGATGGTGAACTTCAGTTTGATGCGGCGATTGATGAAGTAGTCGGCAAGCGGAAAGCCCCCGGTTCTTCGGTGGCCGGACATGCTACAGTCTTCATCTTCCCTGACCTCCAAGCCGGGAACATCTCCTACAAGATCGCTGAGCGCCTGGGCGGATACACAGCCTTGGGCCCCATCCTCCAAGGGATGGCCAAGCCGGTTAACGACCTTTCCCGTGGCTGCAATGTTGACGATGCCTACCAGATGGGAATCATCACTGCCTTCCAGGCTTATAAAGCCAGAGAAAACCAGTAAGACAATAAAAAGAAAGAAAAAAACCCCCGCCCGGTCGGAAGACCGGAGCGGGGGTTTTTAGAGTGGGGACCTAGCGGATATCCACTTTTCGGTCCGTGGTGTAGACCGTCAGGGCCCAGAAGAGGAAGGTGAAGGCCAGGCTGAGAAGGATAAGGGGGACCTGGGAAGAGAGCATGTGGTAGAGCTCGTCATTGATCACTTGAAGGACTTCTTCCAGGGTGGCCGTATCTGGTATACCATCCAAACCGGCCTCGAAAGAATCCCCTGTCGGAATATGAAGGATAAAGCCGAAGGCGAAGCTTGACAAGGATAGGGCAAATTCCGTAATGATGTAGACCACAACGGGTCCGCCGACGCCCAGTTTCCGGAAGACCCATGCCGACCCCACGGTGACGGAGAAGGAAAGCATGGCGGCTGAGCAGAGGAGGCCGATGATCAGGGAAAGGAGAAGGATGGGGGTGGCGGAAGAAAAGAAGAAGGGTTTTACCATCTGGCTGATGACGTCCAGCATTTCGCTTGTGGAAGGTGACCCCGGTTCTGCCGAATAAAGTTGGATGGACCGGAAGACGGAGATACATAGCTGGAGGCCGGCGGAGACCATGGTGAGGAGGGAGAAGGTCAGGTAGTAGAGGGTCCGGGCAGCAGTGAATTCCCGCCCGCTTGCCGGGATGGACCGGTAGAAGTAGGACCGGGCCCCCTCCATGTTTTTATAGTCCTGGACGATGGTGATGAAGTAGATGGCCAGGTGGGCGGCAAAAAGGACAAAGAATTGGATGATGAAGGTGACAGAGACCCACTCGCCCTGGCTGCTGAAAAAGCTGGAAACCAGGAAGAGGGCCAGGAAGGCCCAGGCCAGTCCCAGGGCAATCCCGATGGGCTTGAGGGTTTCCTTGCACATTTGTTTATAAAGCTTGCCGATCATTGGAAAACCTCCTCAAAAATTTGCTTGATGGACTTATTTTCCTGGGCCCGGATCATGTCCGCCGGCCCATGGAGGGCAACCTCCCCCCGCTTGAGGAAAATGACGTCATCGATCAGGGGTTCGATGTCGGTGATCTGGTGGGTGGAAAGGATCATGAGGGCGTCGGGGGAGTAGTTTTCGATCATGACCCGGAGGATGACCTTTCGGGCGGCAGGGTCAACCCCGGAGATGGGCTCATCCAAGAGGTAGATTTGGGCTTCCCGGGCCATGGCCATGACAATGGCGATCTTCTCCTGCATGCCCTTGGACATTTTGCCCAGCTTTTGGCTGGGATCCATGTCCAGGCCTTCCAGCATCCCGTAGGCTTTTTCTTCGTTGAAGTCCTTGAAGAAGGCCTTATAGGTGGAGATGGCCTGGGAGGGGGTCCAATGGAGGGGGATAGAGGGGCGGTCGGGAAGGTAGGAGATTAGGGACCGGGACCGAGGGCCGGGCTTCTGGCCGTCGATGAGGACGCTTCCTTGATAGTAGGAATCGTAGCCGCCCAGGATTCGCAGGAGGCTGGTCTTGCCTGACCCGTTGGGACCCATGAGGCCGATAATTTTTCCTTTTTCCAAAGTCAGGTCGATCCCCTTTAGGGCTTGAAAGGACCCGTGGGATTTGATGACCTGGTTGATTTCGATGATGGCCAAGGGATACCTCCTTATTCTTTCTCTTGACGGCGCAGGCGGGGGTCAACTTTCCCCTCGCCGGGCCAATTATCCCGGGTCAGCTGGCAGGCTCGTTCAGGGCTGACTCCCAGCTGGACCATGGATTGGGTGAAGATCTGGACTTCCCGCAGGGCCAGCTGCTTTCGGACTTCTTCAATCCGGTCCTCATCGGTGGTGACAAAACGACCGGCGGTCCGCTGGGACTGGGCCAGGCCCAGGTCCTCCAGCTGGCTGAGGGATTTTTGGACGGTGTTGGGATTGACCTCAAATTGCAAGGCCAGTTGGCGAACAGAGGGGATCTTTTCCCCGGGTGGCCAGGTTCCCTGGACGATGGCGATGAGGAAGTGGTCCAGGAGCTGGAGATAGATTGGGCCCGAGGAGGAAAAACGATCCACCATAGGCACTCCTTTCTTACAGGGATAGGGCCGGGAAGGAAAAATTCTCCCCGCCAGCTTTGTATTGATGTATTAACCTAATCATACAAAAAGTATAAGACAAGAAAAGACCGGGGTCAAGACTTTTTTAGCTCCGTCTTTTTCCCGGTCTTTATTTTGATGGATGTTGTTGATTCGCCTATTCCATCGGATTGCGGATGACGGAAACGGCCTGGGCTTTCACCTCGGTCAGGAGCTGGTGTTTCATGTCCCAGATCTCCCGGGAGAGGTCGACCTTGTAGATGTGGGGGTTGTCGAAGCGGAGGTATTCATCCCAGAGGGAGGCGATCTCCTTGTGGCAGTAGTCCCGGATTTCCGGGAGGCTGGGCCGGTCGTAGACTAGCTTGCCGGCCCGGAAGATCTCCTTGTGCATGGGACGGACCTCATAGTCTTCTAGGACCATTCGCTTCCAGGTGTAGGTGGGGTGGAAGATCTCATAGGGGGACCCATCAGGCAGAGGCTCATCTTTGAGAAGGATGAGGTCGGCCAGGGCCTTGTGGTCCTTATTGTAGAAGCGGCAGAAGTGCTTAAATCCGGGGGTGGTGATCTTCTCCACGTTCTCGGAGATTTTAATTTTGGGGAAAATCTCCCCATCTTTTTCCACGGCCACCAGCTTGTAGACGCCCCCAAAAACCGGGTCGGACTTGGCGGTGATGAGGTTTTCGCCGACACCGAAGGAGTCCAGGCGGGCCTCCTGTTGGAGGATGTCGGAAATCCGATATTCATCCAGGGCGTTGGAGGCGACGATTTTGGCGTCGGGGTAGTCGGCTTCATCCAGCATCCGGCGGGCCTGTTTGGAGAGGTAGGCTATGTCTCCGCTGTCCAGGCGGATGCCGGCAGGCCGCTTGCCCATGGGGGTTAGGACCTCATCAAAGGTCCGGATGGCATTGGGGACGCCCGAGGCCAGGGTGTCGTAGGTGTCGACAAGGAGGAGGCAATTGTCGGGATAGCTTTCGGCATAGGCTTTGAAGGCATCCAGCTCGCTGGGGAACATCATGACCCAGGAGTGGGCCATGGTCCCCAAAGCGGGGACCCCCCAGCGCTGGTCGGCCAGGGTGTCAGCCGTCCCCACGCAGCCGGCGATGTAGGCGGCCCGGGCTCCCAGGTTGGCGGCATCCGGCCCTTGGGCCCGTCGGGAACCGAATTCCATGATGGCCCGGCCCCGGGCGGCCCGGACGATCCGGGAGGCCTTGGAAGCGATGCAGGATTGGTGGTTCATGGAGAGGAGGAGCATGGTCTCAACCAAGGAGGCCTCGATGATGGGGGCCCGGACGGTGATCAGGGGCTCATTGGGGAAGACGACGGAGCCTTCCGGAACGGCCCAGACGTCGCCGGAGAAGCGGAAGTCGGCCAGCCAGGTTAAAAAGTCTTCCTTGAAGATTCCCTTGGACCGGAGGAAGTCGATGTCTTCCGGGTCGAAGCGGAGGTCATTCAGGTAGTCAATCACCGAGTCCAGGCCGCAGGCGATCGCGAAGCCCCCGTTATCCGGGTTGGACCGGTAGTACATGTCAAAGTAGCCGATGAGGTCCTTCATCCCGTGTTCAAAGTAGCCGTGGGACATGGTCATCTCATAAAAGTCAAAAAGCATGGTCAAGTTTTCGTCGGAACGTGTAAACATTTGAACCTCCTTGGTTCAGAAAAAAGTCTTCTCTTCATTATAGCGGATTGGGCGAGAAATTGTGGAAAATGGGGAATTCCTCTATGGTAAAATAAGGAATGAATGCGTCAAAAAAGAAAGAATCTGGCTGGGGCCGGGGGAGGGGAACTATGCAGTGGAAGCGATATAAGAAAAATGAGGGCTATTCCTATACCCTGGGACCCTTCCCCACCCTGGAGCTGGTGGAAAGCCGGCCCGACCTGGTGGAAGAGGTCCTTATCTCTCCGGCTTTCACGGACCTGGACAAGCTAGTCCGGATCCTGGAGGACAAGGCTATTCCCTACCGGCTTGGGGACAAGGCCATCCACCGCCTGGCCACCAAGGGCAACACCTTTGTTGTAGGCATCTTCCGGACCGATCTGCCCGGCTTGGGCGAGGAGGGGAGGACGGCCAACCACCTGGTTCTGGACCGGATCTCCGACTTGGGCAACCTGGGCAACATCACCCGGACCATGGTGGGGATGGGCTTGGAAGACCTGGTCACCATCGGAGAGACCTGCGACATCTACCAGCCCAAGGCGGTCCGGGCCTCCATGGGGGCCCTCTTCAAGATCCGCCACAGCCACTACGATTCCCTGGAGGACTATGCCCGGGCCTTTGGCGGAGAGGGTCGGACCCTCTATCTCTTTTACCTGGACCCCACCGCCCGGGCCCTGCCGGACCTGGACATCCGGGAGCCATGGTCCCTGGTCTTCGGGAATGAGGGGTCGGGCCTGGACCCCAAGGACCTTGCTCTGGGGCAGACCGTCTTCATCCCCCAATCCGACCAGGTCGACTCCCTCAACCTGACGACGGCCTGCGCCATCGGTCTTTATGAATGTCAACAAAGGAGGAAACATGCACCCCTTTATCGTCTTTGATTTGGATGGGACCCTGCTGGATACCATCGCATCCATCACCCATGAGGTCAACCGGACTTTCCAGGCGAATGGACTGGAAAGCCTGTCGGTGGAAACCGTGCAAACCCTGGTTGGCAACTCCTCGGCCTACCTCATCGACCACGGGCTCAACCTAGCCGGGGGGAAGGACCTGGGCAAGGCGGACCGGAAGCGGATTTTGGATGAGTACAATCAAAATTACTATGACCACCCCATCGAAGGATCCGCCCCCTATCCGGGGATCGTGGACCTGGCCATTTGGCTTAAGGACAAGGGCCGGAAGCTGGGCGTCTACAGCAATAAGCCGGACCCCATCGTCCACCGGGTCATGGACCACTTCTTCCCTAGGGGCCTCTTTGATGCCGTCTCGGGCTTCCGTGAGGATGTTCCCCGGAAACCGGACCCGACCGGCCTCCTTCAAATGATTGAAGAGGCGGGCTTCAAGCGGGAGGATACCCTCTACATCGGGGATAGCGAGGTGGACGGGATATTGGGGGAAAATGCCGGCTTGGATACCGTCCTGGTGACCTATGGTTACCGGGAAAGCGAGGACTTGGCTGCCTTTACCTTCCCCAAGGTGGACAGCGTGGACGCCTTGACCAACTACCTGAAAACAGGAAAGGGGGCCCTATCATGAAGGCCGTTCATGAATTCTTTTACCTGGCGGGGGATTGGACGGCCCTCATCATCGAGCTGATTGCCCTGGCCATCGCTATCTTTACCATCCTCCACGCCCTCTATGAGCTCCTGGTGGTTTTCAAGATGGACTTCACCCGCTTCAATGAGTCCGAGACCCTCCCGGCCGGCATGATCACCACCTTGGAGACCCTGATGGTGGCGGAGATTCTCAAGACCGTCCTCGTCATCCGGGATGCCCAAATCTACGACCTCATCACCCTGGTCATCCTGGTCCTGGTCCGGACCTTCCTGACCCACCACTTGGAAAAATCCGTGGATAAGCGGCGGGAGAAGAAGGGGAAGAAACCGGGAGAGGGTCAGGAAAGTTCGGAAGAATCGGTTAATATTACCGTAAAATAAGAGAAGAATGATAGGAGGAAGGAATGACTCAACCATTAACTGCTCAAGACTTCAAGAATCAAATTAAGGCCGGATCCGGCATCGTCCTGGTCGACTTTTTCGCCACCTGGTGCGGGCCCTGCAAGATGCTAGCTCCCAGCCTGGAAGAGCTGTCGGAGGAAGGCTACCAAATCTTCTCGGTCGACGTGGACCAGGAGAAGGAATTAGCTATGGAATATGGCGTTTTCTCCATCCCCACCATGATCCTCTTTAAGGACGGGGAAAAGGTGGATGAGTTCGTTGGCCTGACCCCCAAAGCCACCATCAAGGAAAAGCTGGACTATTTGGATAATTAGCCGGGAAGGGGCTTTCTGCCGGCAGGGGCGTCTTTCTGCGGATGGAGGGGCCTTTCAGCCGACAAGGGCCTCTGTTCGCCGACAAAATCGTGTTGGTTTAGGTTTAAGAAAACGTTTACATATAAGGAGGGAAAATGAGTAAAAACGGCAGAAAACTTCTTTTTATGGTCGGGATCGGCGTTATGCTTATGGGATTCGTCCTCCTCATTGAGGGCGGATTCAGGATTTCCAGGAAAAGTTTGCCTGGAATACTTGAGGAAATTGAAAGGGGCGATGGGCGGAAAGTCTCCAGCGTGGCGGAGAAGGATGACCTAGCTGTCGTCTATTGTCCAGGAAATGATGAAAAAGAAGCCATCATCTATGAGCTGACACAAAATTCTATCACAAAAATGTATTCGATCTCTGATCGTAACATAACGAATAAAGAGTGGGGTGAGTTTATGAGTGTGGTGGAATCCCCCTTCCACATCTATTGCTATGAGGTCGATTTAACGACTGGCGGGATTTCGTTTTTTGAAGGCTCACTATCTGATCATCCTTATATTTCATGCGTTGTCATCATGTGGGGAATAATACTGGTGTACTTGAGCAAGAGGAAGAGAAAATGAAAAAAGCAGTCCTCGTATAGAGAACTGCCTTTGATTATTCAAGGAGATTCATCTCTCCAGATCATCGAAGACATCCTCGAGAGGTCTACCTTCACCGGCAAGCGACTGCGCATAGCTGTGCTGAAGCTTTTCGTTCAGCTCCTGTAGAATATCTTCTTTCTCGTTTTCTACCTCATTATTAGCATCTGCGTTTACTGTTGAACCACTCATTAAATTGAACCCCCTATAATCTATATTCAAATCATTGTTTTTCTGACTGAGTATATTAATCCAAAGTTCTTCTTTACTCTTCACCCATATCGCTTTCTTCTTCCGCTTCCATAAGAGGGGTGGTATCATCCTCGCCCGATTCTCGAGGCTGAGATTCCTCGGGTGGCTTTTCCGGCTTGGTGGTCGGCTTATTTGGGCCGGATGAGGGAGCGTCCTCACTTTCCTTGGGATGGGAGGAAGATTCCGATTGGGCCGGCTGGCTGCTTTCTTGGGGCGGCTTAGCGGGCTTGGGGCTGGGCTTGGGGCTTGCGGGACGGGCCGGGGCCGGAGCCGGTGGGGGCGTGTTGGCGGCGGTTTCTTCGCCGGGCTCAAAAAGGCCGGCATTGGTCAGGACATGCTCTAATTCCACTTCGCTTTGGGGTTGGGAATAGCCGACGGTCCGGGTGGATCCATCGGGGAATTTTTCCAGGTCCCGGGGGCCAAAGTGGACGATGGCGGGCTGGGCCCGGCGGATGACCTTCTCGGACAGGGCCTCCCGGAAGAGGTCCTTCCCGTCCTGGCTGGTGATCCGGAAGGTGACTTCCGACTGTCCCCGTTGGCCCATCTGGATAATTTTCATTTCACCGGGTTCAAGGTGGAGATCGGCGACCGCACGGATGGGGTATTCTTCATCCACGGTCAGTTTTTCTTCACGGACCTCCTTGCGGAGGGCTTGGAGGAGGTCTTCAGGGGGATCAACTAAGTCGTATTTTTTTTCCGGGCTGCAGGAAGTGAGAAGGAGGCCACCCAGGCAAAGAATTACAAAGGAAGTACGTCGTTTCATTGGGGACTCCGAAATCTATAGCAAAGGGTAAAAAAGGATCAATGGGCATAAAAGGGTTTCAAAGGGTCTCATCTCGTGTCTTTTTCTCTTCTTTTGTCTCATTATAACCCAAAGGATGTCAAGAAATTTTGAGACCGGAGGAAGAAGAGGTTTTCCCCAAAAATAATTCCCCCCGCATTCGGTATAATAAAAGCATTGAAAAAGCAGGGAAGGGGGCGGCCATGGACCAGATCCGCATGGGCGTACGGACTTTAATTGAATACGTCATGCGGTCGGGGGACATTGATGGCCGCTACCGGTCCAACCAGAGGATGCAGGAAGGGATCCGGGCCCACCGGAGGATCCAGGACCAATACGGGAAGGGCTATTCTAAGGAGGTCATCTTCCGGGACCGGACGACCCTGGAGGGGATCGAGTTCGATGTTGATGGACGGGCCGACGGGGTCTTCGAGGGGAAGAATGAGGAGGGCAAAGACCGGGTCCTCATCGATGAGATCAAGTCGACGACCCGACCTCTGGACAGCCTGGATGGGGAGGCCAACCCCCTCCATTGGGCCCAGGCCAAGTGCTATGCCCACTTCTACTGCAAGCAGCGGGACCGGGAATCCATTGAGGTTCGGCTGACCTATGTCAATTTGGATGAGGACCTCCTCTACCGGACCTTCACCAAGACCTTCCAGAGGGAGGAGCTGGAGGCCTTCTACCTGGACCTCCTGGGCCGCTATCTGGAATTTTCCCGTCTCCTGGTCGCTTGGAAGAAAAAGAGGGACGAGTCCCTGGCGGATTTTCCCTTCCCTTATGAGGACTTCCGCCCCGGCCAACGAACCATGGCGGTGGGAGTCTACCAGACCATCGAAGAGGGCGGGGCTCTTTTTGTGGAGGCCCCCACGGGGATCGGGAAGACCATCTCCGCCCTCTATCCGGCCCTCCTGGCCATGCCCCGCCTAGGGGTCAAGAAGATTTTTTACCTGACCGCCCGGACCACCACCCAAAGGGAGCCCGCCCGGGCCATGGATAGGATGCGGGACCAGGGCCTTTGTGTCAAGCAGGTGACTCTGACGGCCAAGTCCAAGATCTGCCTCAACGATAAGCTGGTCTGCGACCCCAACCACTGCCCCTATGCCAAGGGTCACTTCGACCGGGTCAATGCGGCCATCCTGGACCTCTTTCAAGCGGAGGACGGGATGGACCGGGCCACCATCACGGAATATGCGGAGAAGCACCGGGTCTGTCCCCACGAATTTCAGCTGGACATGACGGACTTCGCGGACCTGGTCCTCTGCGACTACAATTATTTCTTCGACCCCCGGGTCTACCTTCGCCGGGCCTTCGACAGCGAGGACCCCACCACGGTAGTCCTGGTGGATGAGGCCCACAACCTGGTCGACCGGGGGAGGGAGATGTACTCGGCGGAAATCTCCCGGGAGGCCCTCCGCCGCCTGGCTGCCCTCTTTCGGGACAAGGCCAAGGAAACCGAAGACAAGAAGACTAAGGCGGTAGACCGGGCCATCGCCCGCAAGGCTGACCGGGCCGGCCGGGTCATGGAGGACTTCTACCAGGCCTTGGGCCAGCCGGACCAGGTGGCCACGGAGGAGAATCCGGAGGACTTCTACCTGGCCCTCAAGGGCCTGGCCCAGGCCATGGACCCCTATTTGGCCAAGGAAGGAGATGATCCAGACTATGAGGAGGTCCGCCAGGCCTACTTTGACATCACCGCCTACACCAAGATCGACGACTGCCGGATGGAGGGCTTCCTCAACCTCCTGACCCTCCGCCAGGGGGACCTTTACTGGAAGATCCGCTGCATCGACCCGACCGACCTCCTCCAGGCTACGATCCGGAGGGTCAAGGCCGCCATCTTCTTCTCGGCCACCCTATCTCCTATGGCCTTCTACGCCCGCCTTTTGGGCGGGGGAGAGTCCCCCCGGGTCCTCCACCTGGACTCCCCCTTCCCGCCCGACCACCTGGACCTGGCCCAGGTCTCCCTGTCCACCCGGTATAAGGACCGGGACCGGACCATGGAGGACTTGAACGGCCTTCTCCACCACTTCCTGGAGGGGGAAGAGGCCGGGGGCAATGCCATGGTCTTCTTTCCCTCTTATGCTTACTTGAACCAGGTGGCCAGGGCTTACCGGGACCGTTTTGGTGGGGAGGTCCTGGTCCAGGATCCTGAGGCTAGCCATAAGGACCGGGAGGCCCTCCTGGCCCGCTATATGGAGGAAGAGGACTTGGCGGGCTTCTTTGTCCTGGGTGGGCTATTTGCCGAGGGAATCGACCTGCCGGGCCTGGCCCTGACCCGGGTGGCTGTGGTATCGGTGGGCTTACCCGGCCTTTCTTTTGAACAGGACGTGATTAAGGACTACTTTAACGGGGAAGGTCTTTCCGGCTTCGACTACGCCTACACCTTTCCCGGGATGAACCGGGTCCTCCAGGCGGCCGGACGCCTCATCCGGACGGAAACCGACCGAGGCCGGGTTCTTCTGGTGGACGACCGATTTGCCCAGGCCCGCTACCGGGCCCTCTACCCTAGGCACTGGAAGGGGATGCGGTATTTCTCAAGGGTGGAAGACTATATGAATGAGGAGAGGAAGGACAGATAATGGCGCGCAAAAAGGATTACATGGATGTGGTGATCGACCGGGTGGACTATCCCAACCGGGCCCGGGGCTTCAAGCTGGAGTCCATCGAAGAAAATGAGTCGGACCGCCTCCTGGAGATGGACAGCTATTATGACAAGAGGCCTCATGGCCGCCCCATCGTGGCCAAGGGCGGGATCCCGGGCCAGATCTACAGCGCCAAGGGCAAGCGGGCTCGAGGGGAGGCCAAGGAGGTCCTCCTCCTGGACCTCCTCCGCCGGTCCCCCCTGGAGACCCCTGCCCGCTGCCCCCACTTCGACCGCTGCGGGGGCTGCGTCTACCAGACCCTGTCCTATGAGACGGAACTCATGCTCAAAGGAGGCCAGATCCGCCGCCTCTTCCAGGAGGCCGGCCTGGACCTGGACATCCCCATCTATCGGTCCCCCCTCTATCAAGGCTACCGGAACAAAATGGAATACAGCTTTGGGGATGAGGTCAAGGAGGGCCCCCTGACCCTGGGCCTCCACCGGCCGGGTCATTTTTATGAGATTGTGCCCACACCCTTCTGTAAGATTGTCCCGGAGGATATGAACACCATCCGTCGGGCCAGCCAGGCCTTCTTCCGGGAAAAGGGAATTTCCTACTACCATAAGTCCGCCCGCCAGGGGGCCCTCCGCCACCTGGTCCTCCGGACCGCCATGCACACCGGCCAGATCATGGTCAACTTGGTCACCACGTCCGACCCCTCTATCAGTCCCGACCTTCTCCGGGACTATGTTGACCGCCTGACCCGCCTCCCCCTGACCTTCGACTTGGTCTCTATCTTCCACACCCAAAACGACGCCGTGGCAGATGCTGTCATCCCGGAGAAGGTCTCCCTCCTCTATGGCCAGGAGGAACTCCAGGAAAGCCTCATGGGCCTGACCTTCCACATTGGCCCTTTCTCCTTCTTCCAGCCCAATGTCTTTTCGGCGGAGAACCTCTATGCCAAGGCCATGGAATTCGCCGGCGACCTCACGGGCAAGACCGTCTATGACCTCTACTCCGGAACCGGGACCCTGACCCAGCTCATGGCCAAGCGGGCCCAGCGGGCCATCGGGGTGGAGATCGTGGAAGAGGCTGTGGATAAGGCCCGGGAGACCGCCCAAGCCAACGGCCTAGCCAACTCCAAGTTCCTGGCCGGCGACGTCCTGGAGGAGCTGGACCGCCTGGCCCAGTCCGAAGACCGGCCGGACCTCATTATGATCGACCCGCCCCGGGAGGGGATCCACCCCAAGGCCCTGGAAAAGATGATTGCCGCAGGACCCGACAAGATCGTCTACATCTCCTGCAACCCCCGGACCCAGGTCCGGGATCTCCAGCTCTTTATTCAGGGAGGCTACCGCTTGGTCAAGGGCCAGGCCTTCGACCAGTTTCCGAGGACGAAGCATGTGGAGTGCATAGCGTTGATACAAAGAGTGAAATCGTGAAAATCCTGCATTTTAAGCAGTTTTACAAGCATTATGTCTTTAATGAAGATGGCGAT
>QWCE01000177.1_pt1 | contig 124669 bp, 136 predicted proteins | sample 1972531 | NCBI WGS metagenome assembly QWCE01 (sample SAMN09866716, study PRJNA288562) | Human gut metagenome isolate term4_stool, whole genome shotgun sequencing... | reverse complement strand
TTATCTTTATTTTAACTTTTTATGTCCTCCTGCGTGGTACGTTCTTATATTAACATCTTATTCGACATTTGTCAACACTTTTTTTAAACTTTTTTTATTTTTTTCTTTTGTATTTTTTTAAGATTACTCTCTTTCCTTTTGTATAGCGTTTTCTACAGATTTTTCTTTTTTCTTTTTCAAATTTACATAGCCCATATTCATAGTTATATCTGTTGTATTTTCCAAATGTTCCTTTGCCATTAGCTCTTGTTTTGTCATTTTTCCTAACTCTTCTTTTTCTTCTAAATTAAAAGGTATAGATATTTTTGCCATTATAGGAATAAATAATGGTTCTTTTTTTATCTTTTCAGATATTCTTTTGCTTTCAATATCTATTGCAATATTAGCATATTTAATTGCTGTTTCTTTTTCACCTTTCATTAATTTAATTTTTGCAAGTTCAAAATAACTGTCTGCTTCTAATTCTTCATCTTCTATTGTTTGCTGAAAATACTCTTCTGCTGAATCTAAGTCTTTATACAACATAGCAATCTGAGCTAAACTATATTTAGTATTATAGTATAAACTGTTTAGTTCTGCTGCTTTTTCATAACATTCTTTTGCACTTTGAAAATCATTTAGCATTGTATATGCCATTCCTAATCCATAATTTAACTCAAAACTTGTTGGATTATATTTTAGTGCCTCTGTTAATATTGATACCGCTTCTTTATATTTTTCTGTTTCTATTAATAGATCTCCTAATGTAACTGTAGCATTATAGTAATCTGGTTTTTTATCTATTAAACCATATAGCATTTCTATTGCTTCATCCTTTTTTTCTAAGTCATTTAATAATAAAGCTACCTTATAATAAGAATCATAATCTTTTTTATTAATTTCTATACATCTTACATATTCATCTATTGCTTTTCTTATTCCGCCTTCTTTTTCATATATTTCTGCTAAAAATTTATGTGCATTATAATTATTAGGATTCTTTTCTATTATAGTAAGTAATATATCTTTTGCTTTTTTTAAATCTCCTGTACTTAAGTAAAATTTTACTTGAGCAAATTTTATCCAATTTATTACATCTATATTTTTATATTCTAATATAAGTGCTGCTCCTGGTAGTATTATTGACATTATATATGTTAATATTTTTAAGAATATATTCGCATTTACGTTTGCTACAATTCCAATTCCATCTATTATAATTCCTAACGCTCCCAATATTAATAAGTATATGTATCCTGTTTCGTTCTTTTTTATCATTTTATAAAACATTATTCCAAATATAGCAACTGAAACAGTTATAAAAAATAATTGTTCTAACATTGTTTTCCCCCTAAAATTTTTAAGTATTTTTATTTTACTACATATTAATTAAAATATCAACTTTTTTTGCAATAACAACTAGATTTAGTTCTTGCGTTTTTTATTCTTTTCTATATAATGTACACAGTTATTTTATATTTTGAAGGGAGATAAATTTATGAGTAAACTATATGATAAGTTTTCAAGTTTAAAAAATTCTAATAAGGATACTTTGTACCTTTTTAAAAGCGGTATTTTTTTTATTGCTTTAAATGAAGATGCTACGAAGCTTTCTGAAATATTTGGATTTAAAATCACAAATTTGAATGATACTGTTACAAAATGTGGTTTTCCTGAAAAAAGGCTTGAATATTATTCAACACTTTTAGAAAAAATGAGTATTGATTTTGAGGTAATTGATTCTAGTTGTCAAAAAGTTGAAAATCGTTCTGATTATATTAGTAATTTGAATTTTAATAGTATTATTGATAAATTGGTTAAAATTGATTTTGATAATATTACTTGTAAGGAAGCTTTTGATATTTTGTATGATTTGAGTTTGAAGAGCAAGGAAATTTTGAATTCGGGTGGTAATTAGGTGGATTTATAATTTTTAAAACAACATCCTAAAGTTCGTAGTATAATGAATATACTAGAATTTTAGGATGTTTTGAAAAAATTGAGATGTAACTTTTCTCCCCCTACCTATTCAAATTTTTTATTTTTTGCAAACTAATGTTTTATTGTTTTAGTCTCTCGCATTCAGGATTCATTGCTAATTCCATAGTCCGAGACGGAAACCGACGGTGTCGTACGAGTTGCTAGTATTGCTGTTACCGCGGTGCTTAGCAGGACCGTCTGAACCACCGTCGTAGTAACTGCCACCCCTGTAAACACAAGGAGAGCTAGTAGCGTAGAATTCTCTTGTCCACTCCCATACATTTCCTGCTATATCATATATATTTTGTAAATTTGTTGCCTCTGTTGCTCCTGTTGTTAATAATATTCCATTTTCATTTGAACTTTGTTCTTTCTTTTGGCTTCCTGTTACTAATGTTGGTTTTTCTTCACTATTATAAGCCTTCCAATCAGATAACTCATTATATTTTGCAAATTTTCCTCTATTTAATTCAAAATTTGAATTACAATAATTTCCTATTGATGTACTATTGGTTAATAAATTAGATTTTTGTGCTGGATTTTTTGTTTCAATATATTTTAATACTAAATCCCATTGCAAACCAAATATTAAGCTACTTGTTACTCCATCATAATCCATACTTCCTGCCAAAGTTTGTGCTTGTTCTCTTCTCACCCAGTTATATGGATATGCATTTTTCTTTATTACTACTTTTTGTGTTATTGGATGTTCTGTAGTATAATCAGTTCCATAATCTCTTATTGTTTCTCCCTTACTTTCATCGATTTCATATCCTGCTTCGTATCTCCCTATCCAAAATCCTCCATTTGTATACACACTTTTTAACATATTTTGATAATCCCCTGAATATGTTGTTCCATCTGTATCGGTATCTTTATAACTTGAATTTGAATAATCTGCTGTATATGCTTTTAAGCAATCTCTTATTTTTTCCCATTCATCAGCATTTTGTGGTTTTTTTGCTCCATTATTATTATAAGTTATATTATCATATATTGTTGTTGGCACTTCTACCCACACATATTCATTATCATTACTATCTTTTATTACTAATCCTGTTGCTAAATCCCCTTCTTTTTTTGAAAATGTGCTATTTGGCAAATATGGCGTTGTTCCTGTTCCTGTTGGTAAACTTCCTCCATTTGAACTTGGTGCATATTGGTTTATTGTATCTTCATATCCTTTTAATTTTTGACTTTCATCTTCTTGCGCTATTCTTGTTTTTTCTTTTGCTTCTGCTGCTCTATTTAATATTCCATTTTGTCCTGTTAACATCGCTATGCTTATTCCCACAAGTATCAAGAGCACTATGATTGTTACTACAAGTGCAATTAACGTTATACCTTTGTTTCTTCTTAATGTGTTTCTTAACATTTTTCATCCTCCTAATTTTATTTTTTTATCTATTTAGCCTTACATTTATATACATTTCTATTATTGTCATTTCTAACTTTTTTATACTTAACAATTAGCGGTTTATTCAATTTTCAATGTACATAAGTTTTTGGCTATTTATTTTTACGTTTTTATGGTATCATATTATGTACTTTTTTGTAATTGATTTACATTCACTTTTTATTATATATTTACATATACTACAATTAGTTTTATTACTACAAAAAATAAGATATCACTAATTTCCGCCATTTTTCCCGTTGTCAATTTTTACTCTGCAAATTGTAAATTAAATAAAAAAAATACCACCATTATAGGCAGTATGCTAAAAATCATTCACATTAAAAAAGGATATCAAAAAAGCGATAATATTGTCTATAATATTACCACTTTTTCTTAAGTTAATGACATTGGGCTCGCCCGGTAGGGGCCTCAAAGTCTTGAAAAATTTAAAATGTAACTTTTCGGCCACCTACCTATTATTATTTTTACATTATAAAACTAGTATTCTATTATTCTAGTTTATCGCCATCAGAGTTCAAAGCTACTTCCATAGTCCGACGCGAAAACCGATGCCATCGTAGTAACTACCGATATTGTCGCTGACGCGGTTCTTGGCTGGATAACTTGAACCACTGTCATAGCAGCTACCTCCCCTGATAACACACGGAAGGCTAGTACTGTAGAACTCTAATGTCCATTCCCATACATTTCCTGCTATATCATAGATATTTTGTAAATTTGTTGCCTCTGTTGCTCCTGTTGTTAATAATATTCCGTTTTCATATAAACTTTGTTCTTTCTTATTGCTTCCTGTTACTAATGTTGGTTTTTCTTCGCTATTAAAATTATACCATTTTGATAATGCATTATATTGTGCAAATTTTCCTCTATTTAATATAAAAGCTGAATTACGATAATTTCCTATTGTGGTACTTTTCGAAGTTAATTTTCTTTTTATATCTGTTCTTACTTTATCTTTATTTGCTTCTTCAACTGTTTCTACAGTCTTTTCTTCAATATATTTTAATGCTAAATCCCATTGTATTCCAAACATTAAACTTCCTTTGCAATCTCCATAATTAATTTTTTGTGCTAATGTTTGTGCTTCATCTCTTTTCACATAATTATATGGATACATATTTGGCTTTATTACCGCTTTGTCACTTGCTAATATTGCTGTATTTGATGTTCTTGGCGTATCGCCTTCTAATCCTGCTTCATATCTTCCTATCCAAAATCCTCCATTTGTATACACACTTTTCAACATATTTTTATAATCCTCTGAATATGTTGTTCCATTTGTATTTGTATCTTTATAAGATGAATCTGAATACTCTTCTGTGTAAGCTTTCAAACAATCTCTTATTTTTTCCCAATCATCTGCTGAACCTGGTATTCCTTTTGCACATATTCATTATCATTACTATCTTTTATTACTAATCCCGTACTCAAATCCCCTTCTTTATAAGAAAAGGTACTATTTGGAAAATAAGGCTTCGTTTCCTCTCTTGATGGCAAGCTTCCTGTATATTGAGCCATTATATCCTCATATCCTTGTAATTTTTCATTCTCATCTTCTTGTGCTACTCCTGTTTTTTCTTTTGCTTCTGCTGCTCTATTTAATATTCCATTTTGTCCTGTTAACATTGCTATACTTATTCCCGCAAGTATCAAGAGCACTATAATTGTTACAACAAGAGCAATTAATGTTATACCTTTGTTTCTTCTTAATGTATCTCTTAACATTTTTCATCCTCCTAATTTTATTAGCTTTTTTTATATACATATCTATTATTACTATTTCTAGTTTTTTTATACTTCGCAATTAGCGTTTTACTCAAATTTCAATGTACATAAATTTTTGGCAATTTATTTTATATGTTTTTATGTTAGCACACTGTACACTTTTTTGTAATTGATTTATATTCATCTTTAATTATATATTTTCATATCAATTAATTAGTTTCATCACCACCAAACTACAATTTCAACTTTTTTTCAAAAAAACATTCCTTTTTATACTAATTTATGATAAAATGCACAATAATATAAGAAATAGGAGGAATTATTATGGAAGTAATTAGATGTTCTCGTTGTGGAGCTTTTTATACAAATGGTGGTTATGTATGCCCAAAATGTACAGATAAAGATAATTTGGAATTATCTACATTCAAAAATTTTGTTGAAAATAACGGTGTTGAGTTAAAATCTCTAGACCAAGTTTCTATGTCTACTGGAATTTCTGAGAAAAACTTAAATCGTTTTTTAAACTATGACGGACTTGAAGGATATAAAAAATTGTTTAAATAAATATTAAACGAGGTATCTTAAAAGTAGATGCCTCTTTTTTATAAAGAAAGGAATGAATTTTATGCAAAACGTATTTGATATTTTACAAGAAAGAAATTACATCGAACAAATGACACATCCAGAGCAAATGAAAGAAATGTTTTCAAAAGAAAGTGTACCTTTTTACATAGGAATTGACCCAACTGCAGACAGTTTACACGTTGGACATTTCGTTTCTTTAATGGTTGCAAGCCATATGCAAAAATGTGGACACAAACCTATCATCTTAATGGGTGGTGGAACTGCAATTATTGGTGATCCATCTGGAAAAACAGATATGAGAAAAATGCTTACTAAAGAAGATATTGAACATAATGTTGCTTGCATCAAAAAACAAGTTGAAAAATTCGTTAGTTTTGAAGGAGAAAATGCTGCAATTATTGTTAATAATGCTGATTGGCTATGTGATTTAAAATATATCGATTTTATGAGAGAAATAGGAAGCAAATTTACCATCAACAAAATGCTTGCAGCAGATTGCTACAAAAATAGAATGGATACAGGTCTTACATTTTTCGAAATGGGATATATGCTTATGCAATCTTATGACTTTTTACATTTATATGAAACTTATGGCTGTAAACTTGAAATGGGTGGAAATGATCAATGGTCTAATATAATTGGTGGAGTTGAATTAATTAGAAAAATTGGTAAAGATGATTCTTTTGGTTTAACTTTTAAACTTCTTACTACTAAAGAAGGCAAAAAAATGGGTAAAACTGAAAAAGGTGCTTTATGGCTTGACTCAGAAAAAACTTCTCCTTATGAGTTTTACCAATATTGGAGAAATATTGATGATAGCAGTGTTTATACAGTTGGATGTATGCTTACATTTTTACCTATGGAAGAAGTTAATCGTTTAGCCTCTTTAAAAGATGAAAAAATAAACGAAGCTAAAAAAGTTTTAGCTTATGAAATTACAAAACTTGTTCACGGTGAAGAAGAAGCCAAAAAAGCCGAAGAAGCTTCTAATGCTTTATTTGAGGGTAATGGTTCTGTAGAAAATATGCCTAGAGTTAAATTAAGTAACCCTAATTGTAGTTTAACTGAAGCAATGGTAGAATGTAGTATTTGTTCTTCTAAATCTCAAGCTAAAACTTTAATTTCTCAAGGAGCTATTAGTTTGAATGATGAGAAAATTAGTGATATTTCTTATGTTTTATCTGATAAAGATTTTGAAACGGAAAATACTATTTTGAAAAAAGGTAAAAAGATTTTCTATTGTTTGGAAAAATAATTTTTTAGAAACGGAGACGGTTCCTTTTTTAAAAAGGAACCGTCCCAATTTCAAAATTATTCTGTTATTGTCTCATTTGAAACTATATTTTCTTCAGCAACAGTATTATTATCATTTTTCTTTTCTTCATTATTTTTCTTTTTCAAAGTATTTATCAAACTTTGCAATTTTTGTATATCTGTTCCCATAATCTCCCAGTTATTGCTTTCTAATGATTCAGATAAATTATCATTTGCCTTTATTATAGAATCTATTAGCCCTTCTATATCGTCTGTACTATTTAATTCAATCTTTGTAGCTGATTTTGATATTAAACTTTGTGTAGCTTCTTGCAAGTTATTTCCTATTGCAACTTTATTTCCAGATGCTACAATAACTTTTTTAAGTACTGGAATATTACTTTCATTTACAAGTGTTTGATATATTGGTTCAACATAAAGCAAGGTATTTTCTACTGGCACAATAATCATATTTCTTGTCACTTTTGCTCCTGTAACAGATAAACTGTCAATTTGACTTTGTATGGTTTCATCTTGAGCTATTTGTGTATCTAACTGAGTTGGACCCAATATACTTGTATCTGAGTGTAGTGTTTTTAATGTTAATTTATTTTGTCCATTTTCTACTGTTCCAATTAAATATGATGATATATTCTGTTTATTTTTTGGTGTATATATTTGTATTAAACCAATTGTTTCTTCCCCGTCTGAGTTAGATACCATTGTGTAATATGGTTTTAATGTATTTTTTGTTTTATTGTTTGTACTTTGATTTTTATATGTTGCCTTTTCCCAAGTATTGTCACTTCTGTATAATACATCTGCTTTTGTATTATGATATTCTTCTAACATTGTTGATTGTACATTATATAAAAATTCCGGATAAATAAATTGATTTTGTATTGTTTTTGAAATCTCACTGTCTAAATCTTGGAATAATTCTGGATATACTTTTCTATATGCCATTGCTATTGGGTCTGTTCTATCTGTTATGTAATATTTCATCTCACCTGTATAGCTATTTATTATTACTTTTATTGAATTTCTTATATAATTTATATCTCTTTTTTGTCCATTGTATTCTATTTCTGTATATGTTGAATATGGATAACTGCTAGATACTGTATATGCGTCTATTACCCAATAGATATCCCCATTTTCATCTAAAACTGTGTAAGGATTATTGTCATAAATTACATCTGGAAGTGCAAGTCTTGCTCTTTTTATGATGTTTCTATTTATTAAAATTTTACTTTCTGATGTTACTGAGCCTGATAAAGCTATATTTACATTCTTTTCTTTTATTCCTAGAATTAATCTATCTAAGAAATTCATTTTTAAGCCCGCTTCTCCATTGTAACTTGTTTCGTAATCTTTTTGCTCGTCTGAATAATCAAATTCCTTTTTCTCTTTTGCGTTAGTTACTACTGTTGTGTTAGTTTCTAATCCATAATAAATTCTTGGTTCATTTACCTTTATTATATTACTTTCTTTTCCTGCTATATCATTTTGAATATACATTATTGTTCCATCATCTGAACTTTCTGTACTTGATGTAAATATTAATCCATATCCGTGTGTATATTCATAGGTTTTACTATTATATGTTCTTCTATTATTTATTATTTCTCTAGGAGATACATACATTAATTTTTTCATTCCATTTACTTCATAACTTGATATTTTGGCTATTTTATATGTATAATATCCTGAACTTGCTTGTGTTTCATTCAAATTTTCTAATACTGTTTGCTTATCTACTATTGTTGCATTATCTATTATATTTTGATTTTTTTGAACCTCTTCATCTGTTATTGTTCCTGTATAGTCTATAGATTCTGAATCACAATCTATTCCATAAGCTTTTTTTGTGGTAGATATATTGCTTTCTATGTATTTTTTCTCTTTGTCAAATTCATTTTGATTTACAAAGATTAAATCAAACATTAACATTACTATAAATAAAACCACTAGATAAATAGGAACTACTATTAAATCTTTTAAAACTTTTGATTGTTTTCCTTTTTTAAAACTATTTATCGCCCTAAATATAGATACAAGTAATACTACGCCTAAAATATTGTATCCCCAATATTTTATAGTACTGTCAACTAGCCCTGCTCCTGCTAGTTTTATTCCATTATCTGTTGTTAGGAAATTATCAAATACTATATCCATTGAGCAAACTATTATATATGCACATAGACCTATTGCTATTAATCTTATATTTCTGTATAAAGTTTTCATTGCTAAATTTTGTTTTAGTGTTTCTCTATCAACACCATCAAAATATTTATTAAATACTATTACGTAATATATAAAAGTATATATTATTATCCCAATACATATTGCAATAAAATATAACACTGCCATTTTAAGTAAAGGCTCAATAAACATAAAAAATGATACATCTAATCCAAATACTGCATCCACCTCTCTAAAGCTGGTATTGCTTATCCACAATATTATATTTGGTGTAAATTTTTGTCCTACAATTAGGCTTTCTATAATTGCTGTTACTACTGCTATTGATTTATTTGGAAGCCTTGGTACTTGTTTATTTTCTTGCTCGAAAAATACTTTTAGTCCTTTTTTTATTTTTCGACCTGAGAAATACATTATTATATATACTAATATGAAATTTATTATTAATACTCTATAGTAATATTTTTCTTTAGTTAAAAATGTTTGTAAATAATTCTCTCCTAGCTCTTTGTATTCTAAATAGCTTCCTCTGAAGTTTATGTAGGCAATTACCGCACATACTATTAAAAATACTGTAACTAGGATTCTACGAAGTGTTAATATTTTTTTCTTTTCCATTTTTCTCCTCTTTTCCTTAAAATTCTTGTATATTATAGCATATATTTGGGTAAAATGCAAAAAATTCCAGTATATAACTTTTATTTAAGTATATACTGGATTTTATTTTATATTATAGCTTTTGCAAAATCTTCGCTATTAAATATTTCCATATCGTCAATTTGTTCTCCAACACCTATAAATTTTACTGGTATTTTGTTTTCTTCTACAATTCCAACTACTACTCCACCTTTGCTTGAACCATCAAGTTTTGTTAATACTAAGCCTGTTACATCTGTTTCTTGCTTAAATGCTTTTACTTGATTTATTGCATTTTGCCCTGTTGTTGCATCTAATACTAAAAGAACTTCTTGACTTAGGTCTCCCATTTCTTTATTTATTACTTTTTTAATTTTATGAAGCTCGTCCATTAAATATTTTTTATTATGCAAACGTCCTGCTGTGTCTACTATTAACACATCTGCAGCTGTTTCTTTTGTTCTTCTTATCGCCTCATATACAACAGATGCTGGATCGTGTCCTTCTTCTTTTTTTACTAATTCACATCCTGCCCTATTTGCCCATACTTCTAACTGTTCTACTGCTGCTGCTCTAAATGTATCTGCTGCTGCTATTACTACTTTTTTTCCATCTTGTTTTAATCTGTTTGCAATTTTTCCTATTGATGTTGTTTTTCCTACTCCATTTACTCCAACTACTAGTATTACTGATGGCTTTGTATCTAAATTTAGTTTGTTTTCAACTTCGTCAAATATTGCTTTTATTTCTTCTCTTAAGGCCCTCTTTACTTCTTCTTCGTCTTTTATGTTATCTTTTTTTATTCTTTTTCTTAGGTTATTTACTATTTTTACTGATGTATCTACTCCCATATCTGACATTATTAGTACTTCTTCTAGTTCTTCTAGAAAATCTTCGTCTACCTTTCTGAAGTTGCTAAATACATCATTTATTTTTGTATTGAATGATTCTTTTGTTTTGTTTAGTCCTGTTTTTAATTTATCAAAAAATCCCATTTTTATGTTTTCCTCTTTTCTTTGTAATTTGGAGCCACTAAGCAGAATCGAACTGCTGGCCTACGGGTTACGAATCCGTCGCTCTACCAACTGAGCTATAGTGGCATAAAGATTAGTGAAAACTATGTTTCACTAACCACATTTTTATTCTCATTATTTTTATTAACAACAGTAGTTGTAGATTTAACAATTTGAACACTATCACCTACATTTAATCCATAAGTAATTTCTACATAATAATCATCCGATATTCCTGTTTTTATATAAACTTGTTTTGCTGTTCCATCATCTTGAACAACATCAACGTATTCTTTACCTTCTTCATCTTTTTGAACTGCTTCTACTGGTAAACCTACAACATTTTCTGCTTTTTCAATAATTACAGTACAATTAGCTTGCATATTTTCTTCTAATCTTTCATCAGGATTTGTTATTTCTACATTTAAAGTTGATTTGTTATTTATGTCTTTGTTTATTTTTGTTACTTTGCCAACATAGTTTAAGGTTTCTTCATCTTTTTTTATAGAAATTTCAACATCTTGGTTTTCTTTTGCTTTTTCTAAGTTTTTATCTTCTATTGATAATGTAATTTGATATGTTTTTTCTACATTTTCATTATTTTCTGTTTCATTTATATTTTCTTGTACATCACTGTTTTCTTGATTTTCAATATTTGTACTGTTATCTTTTTCTTTATACTCGATGTTTCCTGTTCCTGTTAGAGTATTTTTTATAGTAACCGTTGATGCTTTCATTTCAATTATACTTGTTGTTGTAACAGTGCTTTCACCTATATTTTTTGTTTTTTGACTTACAACAATACTGTATCCTAAAGATATAGCTAGTGCTATCCCCATTATTAATATAATTATCCAAGATTTATCTTTCATTTAATCGCCTCTTTATTTAAAACTTTTATTATTATAAATTAAAATTCCTAAAAATACAACCTTTTTTCAATTTTTGTTGCTGAAAACTTAAATTTGTAGTATCATATAAAATAGGTTAAAAGAGATTATATAGAAAGGAATGTTTTATGAAATCAATTGATATATTATCAACTTCAAGTAATCAAACAATGAGTATTGCAAAAACTTTAGCTAAATATTTATCAAAAGATGATACTGTTGTTTTAACAGGTGAACTTGGTTCTGGTAAAACAAAATTTACAGAGGGTTTTTTGGCCTATTATGGATTAGAAGAGGAAATTTCAAGCCCAACATTTAATATTGTAAATGAATATATATCAAATTCGGTAAATATTTACCATTTTGATGTTTATAGATTATCAGATACAGACGAATTTTATGCTATCGGTGGAGAGGAATATTTTGAAAAAGGTGTATGTTTAATCGAATGGGGTGAATTAATAGAAGATGCTTTGCCTTTTGAATATATTCACATTTCATTTGAAAAAACAGCTGCCGAACCAGACTCACGTTTATTAAAAATCACCGCTTTAGGAGAAAAATATGAATTAATTTTAGATAAAATTAAGGAGGAATTAAATTGAAAATTTTAAGTATTACAACTTCTAGTAAAATTTGTGGAGTAGCTATTTTAGAAGATACTAATATTATTAAGGAAATAAATTTAGATAATGGGTTAACACATTCCGAGGCCCTAATGCCTCTAATAAAGCAAATATTTGAGGAAACTAACCTAACTCTTTCAGATATGGATTTACTTATCTCTGATATTGGTCCTGGTTCATTTACAGGTATAAGAATTGGAATTGCAACAATAAAAGCCTTTGCTGATAGTTTAAATATTCCATCTATTGGTGTAAGTTCACTAGATAGCTTAACATATAATTCTCAAAATATGGGTGTTATTTGCTCTTTAATTGATGCTAAAAAAAATAATGTATATTGTGAGATTTTTGAAAACATTTTAAATTCTGCATTTAGTCACATCGTTAAACGTAATGCTTCTTTTGAAAATATTGAAGATTTACTTGCTGAAATAAAAAGCATCAAACCTGAGTATGATATAACTTTTGTTGGAGATGGAGCTATCATATATAAAGATATTATTTTAAAGTATCTTCCCTCTTCTAAATTTGTAGAAAATAACAATTTATCAGCTTCTAAAGTTGGTTTTGCAGGATTTTATAATTACTTAAACCAAACTACTAAAGAGCCTATGCCTCTATATCTTAGAAAATCTGAAGCAGAAAAAAAGATGGAGGAAAAATTAAATGAAACAAAATAGTAATTTTGAAATTACTTATATGTGTTTAGCTGATTTAGAAAATATAAAAAACATTCTCGAAACTGATTTTGATAATTTTTGGAATTATAATGTTTTTAAAAGTGAACTAGAAAATCCAAACTCTACATATTTTGTTGTTAAATATAATAACGAAATTATCGGTTTTGCAGGTGCTTTGGTTGTTTTAGATGAAGCAGATATCACAAATATTGTTATAAAAAAATCTTTCAGAGGAAAACGGCATTTCAAATTTACTTATGGAAAAATTAGTTGGTTTTTGTATAGAAAAAAATATTGCAAAATTAAATTTAGAGGTTTGCTCTATAAATACTGTTGCTATTTCTCTTTATAAAAAATGGGGATTTGTGCAAGTTGGATGTAGAAAAAAATATTACGATAATGGAGATGCCTTGTTGTTTACAAAATTTATTTAATTTTTCTGTATTGTTCCATTGGGACCGGGTCTTTTTGGTACATTTCGAAATGGGGACGGTTCCTTTTTTAAAAAGGAACCGTCCCCATTTCAAAATCCCAAATTATTTTTTCTTTTCTTGCATATGGTAACAAATTTTAGCAACAATAAAATCTGGCGTAATTTTTGACATAAACTTTGCACATTTTATCATAAATCCAGGAACAATATTAAATTTTCCTTTCAAGAAATTCTTAACTGCATATTTTGCAACATATTCACTGGATTTTGAACTCAAATTAAATTTTACTCCTGCAACATTATTAAAATTCGTATTTACAGGTCCTGGCTGAAGTACACTTATTTTTACATTTGATTTTTTCTTATTTAATTCTTCTCTTATTCCCTCTGACAATCTTAAGACATAAGCTTTAGATGAATAATACGCACACATAAGTGGTCCCGGCATACTTCCTGCAATTGATGATACATTTAAAATTTTGCCACTATTTTTTTCTACCATATCTTTTAAGTATAATTTTGTTAAGATATGTACGGCTATTACATTTGTTTTTATTAAATTTAATTCTTTTTGTAAATCTGTTTTTGTAAATTCTCCAAACACTCCAAATCCGGCATTGTTTACTAATATATCTATATCTTTATTTTCCTCGTAAAGACTTATACAATTTTCTTCATCAGATAAATCTTTTACTTCTGTTTTTACATTAATTTTGTATTTTACTTCTAGTTCTGTTTTTAATTCATTTAATCTTTTTTCATCTCTAGCAACTATTACTAAATCGTATTTTCTTTCTGCAAATTCTTTTGCCATATCTCTTCCTATTCCAGAAGATGCTCCTGTAATTAACACTTTCATTTTTTTCTCCTTTTTTCGTATTGGGGACGGTTCTTTTCGGAAAATGTCCCAAAAAGAACCGGTCCCAATGGGACATTTTTCGCAAAAGGAACCGTCCTCAATCAGAAATAATTATATTTCTTTCATTGCCTCCTCGTATTGTTCTTTATTTGGTGCTTTTCCGTGCCATCCAACTTGGTTTTCCATAAAAGAAACTCCTTTACCTTTAATTGTTTTTGCAACAATGCAAGTAGGTTTTCCTTTTGTGTTTCTAGCCTCTTTAAATGCTTCTTTTATTTCTTGAATATTATGTCCATCTATACAAATAACTTTAAAGCCAAAACTTTCAAATTTCTTATCAATTGGGTATGAGCTCATAACCTCTTCTATTGTTCCATCTATTTGAAGATTATTATTATCTACGATTACACATAAATTATCTAATTTATATTTATTTGATGCCATTGCAGCTTCCCAAACTTGGCCTTCTTCTATTTCTCCATCTCCTAATATGCAATAAACTCTATAATTTTTGTTATCTAATTTTCCACTTATTGCCATACCATTTGCTACAGATAATCCTTGCCCAAGTGAACCTGAGCTCATATCTACTCCTGGTACATCATTCATATTTGGATGTCCTTGAAGTTTGCTATTTATATTTCTAAATCCTTTTAAATCTTCTTTTTCGAAAAATCCTCTTTCGGCTAATGCTCCATATAGTGCTGGAGAACAATGTCCTTTTGATAGAACTAGTCTATCTCTTTCTTCCCACTTTGGATTTTTTTCATCTATATTTAGTTCATCAAAATATAAAACTGCCATTATATCAGCAATTGATAAAGAACCTCCTGGATGTCCAGAACTTGCTCTATATACTTGTTCTATAATATCTCTTCTTATCTCTTTAGCTTTATTTTCAATTTCTATATTATCCATCTTTTCTTCCTTTCGCTATCTTTAATTATATCCACATTCTACTATACTTACTAAAAAATATCAATAATTTTATTGTTGTTTAATATATTTTATAATATAATTGTAAAAAATAATTAAGGAGGCTAATATGTTTGATGAATATATTGATAATTTAAAAAATGATATTGTAAGAGAAACTTGTAATCTTATAAATATTCCAAGTGTTTCTATAGAAACACAAAATCCTGATATGCCTTTTGGAGAAGGCGCAAAAAAAACGCTTGATTACGCTTTAGATTTAGGAAATCGTCTAGGTTTTAGAACTAAAAATATTGATAATTATTGTGGTTATATCGAATTTGGAGAAGGAGAAAATCTTCTTGGAATTATTGGTCACTTAGATGTAGTTCCTAGTGGTGACGGATGGGATACTCCCCCATTTTCATCAACTATTAAAGATGGTAAAATTTTTGCTCGTGGTGCAATTGATGACAAAGGGCCTGTAGTGGCTTCACTTTATGCTATGAAAGCTATTAAAGATAATATAAAAATCAATTCAAGAGTTAGATTAATTTTAGGTATTAATGAGGAAAAAGACTGGAAATGTATTAAACATTACAAAGAAAAGGAAGAATTACCTACTATAGGTTTTAGTCCTGATGCTGATTTTCCTTGCATTTATGCTGAAAAAGGAATTGCAACAGTCTATTTGAAAGATGATTTTACTAAATATAAAGACTATCCAATAAAAATTTCTAATATTGATTGTAATAATAACGCTATAAATGTTGTACCTAAAATATGTAATGTTACACTTGATATTGACTCTTCTAAAATAAATTTATCTGAGGTTACAAATTTTATTAAAAATAAAATAAATGATTTCGATATTAGCTATTCTATCCAAGGGAACTCTATAATACTACAATCTTCTGGTGTTCAAGCACATGCTGCTCATCCAGATTTAGGAAAAAACGCTATATCTTATATGATTGTATTTTTAAATAAATTATTTAATCACTTTGGACTTAATATAAAGCTTTTTGAATTTTTTGATAGATATATAAATACTGAATTTAATGGTGAATCTTTAGATATTAACTTTGAAGATGAATCCGGAAAACTTACCCTAAATGTTGGGCACCTAAAGTTTTATGAAAATTATTTACAAATTGGTATTAATTTACGTATTCCAGTAAATACACCAATTGATACAGTTACTAATTTAATTGACCTAAAGTGTGCGGAATTTTCATTAAAAACTTATGTTGCAGGAAGACAAAATCCTTTATATGTTTCTAAAGATAATTACTTAGTAAAAACTCTTTGCAATATTTTTAATAAGAAAACAAATTTAAACCTTGAACCTATTGCAATAGGCGGTGGAACATATGCCAGGGCTTTTGATAATTGTATATCTTTTGGAGCAAACTTTCCTGGTGATACAGATATGTGCCATCAAGCTAATGAATTTGTTGATATTGAAAAATTGGTTTTGGCAAGTAAAATCTATGCTGAAGCAATATATGAACTAACAAAATAAAAAATCCAATAATATATATGATTAGCTGAAAAATATAATCGAATTTGAACTGAATAACGGCTCCTTACATAATTAAGAGTTTCTAAATGTAATTTGTGGCACCATTTCACTTAGTCCTCGCTATCGCTCGACGCGAACATTTCCCACAAATCGCATTAAGAAACTCTAAAATTATTTCAGTCACACATTATTCAGTTCAAATTCGATTATATTTTTCAGCTACCAATCAATATTTTATTTTGATATTGCTCTTTTTATCATTGGAATTAAATAATGGCTTCCGCCATTATTATTTGCTTTTTCTACCATACCAACAAACAAATAAGGATTTTCACTATTTACAGTAAAGCAGTCAAACCAACCAATAGTATCTGCCTTTTCATCTTTAGAAGATTTTAGTTCTGCCGTTCCTGTTTTTCCTGCTATAGTTGTTCCATTTATTCTCATATCTTTTGCAGTCCCTTCTGGATTTTCTACAACTTGGATTAAATCATTTTTTATCTCATTTGCTGCGTCTTTTGAAAACGCATTTTCTACCAAAATTGTTGGAGATGCTTCTTCTTTAAATTCTAAATATGGCTTTATCATATTTCCTTCGTTGTAAAATGCTGAGTAAATTGATGCTATATGTACGGGATTTACTAAAATTTGACCTTGCCCATATCCAGTATCTGCAAGTAGAGTTTCTTTTTCTATTTTGCCATTATTTGAATATTGTGATTTTGCTAAATTTAAGTCAAAATCAATATCTTCATTAAATTTTAATTTATCAAGACCACTTGTCATATTTTTACTTCCTATTTTTAATGCTGCTTGTGCAAAATATATATTATCTGAATGTATTAAAGCATTTTTTAGATTTTTAGCTCCATTATAAGCTGTTAAAGTTGTTATATTGTATGTTCCCCAAGATGCATCTTTTTGCCAACTTAAACCTGAATAAGTAAAAGTATCCTCTGCTGATAACGAATTTGTTGATAAACCAATTCCACCTGTTATTGGTTTAAAAGTTGAACCTGGACAATATTTTTGTGAATATCTTGCAAGCATTGGTGTTTTTTCATTATTTGAAATTTCATTCCATTCATCACTAGTTACACCTAGTACCATTTTGTTTACATCTATAGCTGGTGTGCTAACTAATGCTAAAACCTCACCTGTTGCAGGGTTCATTACTACAAATAAACCTTCATCATTTTTTAGTTCATTATATAAATTTTGTTGTAATTCAGAATCTATTGTTAATTTTATATTTTCTCCATCAACCTTGTCTTGTTTTATTAATGTCTTTTTTCTTTTTCCATCTTTATCTTCAATGTAAATTTCAACTCCGTTTTTTCCTTTTAGTCTTGCCTCATATTTTTGCTCTAACCCTGTTTTACCAATAAGTGATGTTGATGTATAACCCTCATTTTTTTCTAGCTCTTCTTTTGTTATTGTTTGTACATATCCAGTAAGCTGACTTGCCGCTTCTCCAAGTGAATAACTTCTTATTTTTGTAGATGTAATTTTTACGCCTTTAATTTGTAGCAATTTATCTTTTAACTCATTTTCATTTGCAGAAACTGTTTTTATTGGTACAAAACTATCATCTGTTACCCATCCTGCTTGTAATTTTTTGTTTATAGAATCTGCTGTAATTCCAAGTAATTCCGCAATTTTGTTTATATCTTCCTCTTTACTCTCACTTAATTTTCCTGGCACTATTCCTATAGATGAAGCTGTTCCTTCCCCTGCTAATTCTTTTCCATTTCTATCTAATATTTTACCTCTTGACGGTTTTGATGTGCTTACTCTAACCTTATCAGTATCTTCTAACTCTGGAAAAATTAAATTTGAGCTCCAGTCTATTTTGTATCCCTTTTCATTATTTAATGTAATTTCATTATCAAATGTTATCTCTCCACCTGATGCATCCATTTTTGCCGTATATGTTATTATTCTTTTTTTACCAGATTTTTGAATATTTTTTACTTCAATTTTCATATTTGACATATCTATTCCTTGATATATCTTTTTGTTTCTTGTTACAAAATCTTCTTCTGATATTTTATTTTTACTATTTTCATTTAGCAATTCATACATTTCATTATACTTTTCTTCATTTATTTTAGAAACATATTCTTTTAATGTATCTTCTGGTTTATTTTGATTTTTTTTATAATAAAAATATCCTCCAATTCCCGCAATTATTAAAACTATAATTACTATTATTAATATTTTTTTCTTCATTTATTTTCCCTCCTCTTTTGGCAATTTTATACCATAAATTTTAAATTTTATCAATATTTTTTTGTAACTAAAATTCTTAAAATCACATATAATAATAGGGTTTTACCTTTTTATCTACTTTTAGTAGAATTTATAATTTGGAGGTATTTATATGAGTGTTTCTAATATTGTTCCTACTAATACTAACTATAATTATTCTATATTGATAAAAAACATTAATTCTTTAAAATCCAGATATCCATTTTTAGAAATATTTTCCAGTGGAAAAAGTGTTCTTGGCAAAAATATTCCTGTTATTAAAATTGGAAATGGTTCTAAGGAAGTTTTTTATTCAGGTGCTATTCATCGGTAATGAATGGATTACTGCTCCTGTTCTTATGAAATTTTTAGAAGATTATTGTTATGCTTATGATAATAATTTGAATATTTTCAATGTTAATTCAAAATTTTTATTTGAAAATGTTAGTATTTATATTATGCCTATGGTTAATCCTGACCGGCGTAGATTTAGTTACAGGTGCTATTTCTCCTAATTCCTCACTATATACCAATACTCAATTTATAGCTAATAATTATCCAACTATTGCCTTTCCTTCTGGTTGGAAATCAAACATAAGAGGTGTGGATTTGAATTTACAATTTCCAGCTGGGTGGCAACAAGCTAAACAAATTAAGTTTGAACAAGGTTTTACATCTCCGGCACCTCGTGATTTTGTTGGGTTCGGACCCTTAACTGAACCAGAAGCTTTAGCGATATATAATTTTACTTTGGAACATAATTTTAAATTAATTCTTAGTTATCATACTCAAGGTGAAGTAATTTTTTGGCAATTTCAAAATTATGCACCTAAAAATAGCTTTTTTATTGGCTCTACTTTTGCTAAAATAAGTGGATATAGTTTAGCTGATACTCCGTATAATTCTAGTTTTGCGGGATATAAGGATTGGTTTATTCAAAATTATAATAGACCTGGGTTTACTATTGAGGCCGGGCTTCGGTCAAAATCCTTTGCCTGTTAGTCAGTTTGATAAGATTTATAATGATAATTTGGGAATTTTGGTTATGGCTGGTTTGCTAGTTTAATTTTATGTGAAGAAATCATTAAAATTTTAATGATTTCTTCAAAATTAAATATTCATAAAAGCTTTCTATTTATCTTTTTCCACTATTTTTTTGTTTTCAATTAATGTCTTTTTATTCGTATCTAAGTATTTATATTTAAGCGAATTACTTTTACTTATAATCGTTTTTCCAAGTTTCTTTTCTAAATCATCTCTTGCTACTTTTGCAACATTTCCTCCCATTTGCGCCACTTTCTTATTTTCTTTTAAGCCGTGTGGTCTATGTTCCTTTGCAAGTTCACGAGTTGCAATTTCTCCTAAATCTGTTAAAGTAACTTCAATATCTGTCATATTATCTCTTAATGACTCTTTTCTAATATTTTTATAATCCTTATATTCACTTGCTTTCATTCCTGACCAACTTTGATATATCTCATTTGTAAGTATTGCATATTCATAATTTTGTTTTATCCCATTTTCTTTCCATACATCTGTTAATTTTTTTCTATCTAAAATTCCTTTTAGTCTTTTTTCAATCCATTGGTCTGAATATCCTCTTCCTCTATAATAATCTATAGCTCTATTTATTGCTATTTCTGGGTCGAATATCTCATTTATTCTTTCATTTCCCATTTGTGCAAGCCATACTTTAAATGGTTCCGCTTTCGGACTTGGTACTGATTCTATTAATCTTAATATTCCCTGAGTGTCTAACGTATCTGTAACTCTCATTTTTCCATCGTTTGCTTTCATCTTCAACTGTACGATATTATCGTACAGTTGACTCCCTTCATCTGTTAATTTTCTCTTTAAATCTGTCCAATATCTTTTTGGAATATTACTATCTGTTAATGCACTAATTACATCAACCACACTAAAAAAATACTCTTCCTTTTCCGCATCCCACACACTTCGTATTTCTTTCCCCTCAAAAAGATTTGAAATTGTCTCCAATTTGTTTTTCCCCATCTTCATCATTCCTTTCCGTTAAAAAGTAAGAAGATTATATCAAACTTTAGTTCGCATTGCAATACTTTTCAAAAATATTTTAAAAATACCACTACTGCTAGTGGTATTTTTATTCTAATACAAGTTAACATTTTATTCTATCCAAGTGCAACATCCAATATCATCATCAAAACAAAGCCCAAAATCAATCCCAAAGTTGCTAAATTTTTATTCTCGATTATAGATTCTGGTAATAATTCTCTTGCTGCAACAGCAATCATAGCTCCTGCTGCAAATGAAAGTAAGATTGGTAAAATACTTCTTATTGTCATAACTAATATTACACCAATTACAGCAGATATTGGTTCAACTAGAGCCGAACCTTGACCTAACATAAAACTTTTAAATCTTGAGAATCCCTCTTTTCTTAATGGTAATGATACAGCTGCTCCTTCTGGGAAATTTTGTATTCCAATTCCAAAAGCTAACATTATCGCTCCAATTAAAGTTACTCCTGGTACCTCACTTGCAAGACCTCCAAATGCTACACCTATAGACATTCCTTCTGGAATATTGTGTATAGTTATTGCAGATACCAATAAAATACTTTTCTTTAAAGAAACCGATCTTTTTAAGTTTCCTCTTGATTTTAATGCTTTATCTAAAAACTTATCTGATAACAGCACAAATAATGCTCCTATAGTAAATCCTACAGCTGGTAAAATCCATGCTATGTAGCCAAGTTCTCCAGATAAATCTATTGCAGGTGCAAGCAATGACCAAAATGATGAAGCAATCATTACTCCCGCACTAAATCCTAGTATTGTATTTAATACTTTTTTGTTTATTTCCTTAAAAAAGCAAACTACAAGTGAACCAAGTGCTGTTACTCCCCAAGTAAATGTTGTTGCAATTAGAGCCTGAATTATTGGATTCAAATTTTCAAACCAATTCAATTTAATTCACCTCATAATATATTATGCTTTAATAATCTATATCGTTATAATTTTTTGTCGAAATTTGTAAAAGAAAAAAGTCAAATTGCTTTTCTACAATTTGACTTTTTCATTTATTTGGCGGAGCAAGAGGGATTTGAACCCCCGCGCCGATTGCTCGACCTATCAGTTTTCGAAACTGATCTCTTCAGCCTCTTGAGTATTGCTCCATTTCTGATTGGGGACGGTTCTTTTCGTGAAAAGAACCGTCCCCAATCAGAAATTTTTCTCAAAAGGAACCGTCCCCAATCCAAAAAATTTAATTATTAACCGAATGTGTTACCATTTTGGTATCATCTGTTATTTTTCTAAATACATATCCATTTTGCAAACCATAATCTATTATGTCTGATAATGCTTCTAGTGTTTTATGATTATGTGAAAAATCATGCATTAATACTACATTTTCTCTTCCTGGTTTGATTTTCGATGTTACATTCTTATATACATCATCTCTTGTTTTGGCATGACCTGCATCATCTGAATCTACATTCCAATCAAAATATCTAAAACCTTCATCTAATGCTTTTTTTGTTACTTCTGTCATAACACCTACGCAATATTTTTTGCTAATTGTGTTTGAACTTCCACCAGGAAATCTTATTATATTAGGCTTTTTTCCTATTGTTTCGTATACTTGCTCTTGTATTTTTCTAAAATTATCTAAACATGCATCAGCCGAACTATATACCTCAGAATAAGTATGTGAATACCCATGTAATGCTACAGTATGACCTTCGTTGTCCTCTCTTTTTACAAGTTCTGCATTTTTTTCACTAAAATGTATTAAGAAAAATGTGGCTTTTACTCCTTTTTCTTTTAAAATATTTAGAATTTCTGGAGTAATATCTGAACTTGGTCCATCATCAAAAGTTAAATGTATAATACCTGTTGCATTTTCTTCTTCTTGTTTTTCTTTTTCTCTTTGCTCTTCTTCTTTTTTCTTATTATCTAGTTCAACTAACATTGCTTGTTCTTGTTCATTATTATTATTGTTATTGTCTGATATAGCTACATTATTCTTTTTATTTGTATTTTTAAATATAACTGCCATAACTAATATAAGTAAAGCTATTATTATAACTAATATAGCAATTAAAATATATCTATATCTTAACAATTGATTTTTACTTTGACTAATTATTCCGTTTTCATACATATCTAAACACCTAATTTTACCTTTATTTTATTATTTGACTCATTCTTCCGTAAACCAGGCTAACCCACGTACTTGATGCTGGGCAGAATTTTGTTTTTACAGCAGTTAAGGTTTTTCCATAATAGAATTTGCCACCTTTAGTTAAGTAATTTGTATGTAACTTTTTAGCTGCTTCTCTTAATCCACTTTCTACTGATGGATAACTTATTAATTTTCCGTTTGACATCAAACTTATGTAATTATGCGTTTTTCTATGATTTGATGCTATATCCCAGCCTGATTCTGCTGAAATAATTCCGCAAAAAAATATCTCATTTAATGAATATTCTTCACATAAATCATAAATTGTTCCTGCATTTTCCTCAAAAAAGCCTGATGTATCAGCTTTTACCCCAGAAATTAATGTTATAAAATCTGCTCTTGATAGCCCTGTTCTTACAGTTAAGTCCATATCTTTTGATATTTTTACATCTTTTATTGAAATGTATTTATTTTCTTCTTGTTCTTCATTAGTATTTTCAGCTTTTTGCTCTTCAACTACAACTTCTTCTTTTTGTCCTTCATTATTTTCGGCTTGTAGTTTTTCGTTTTGTAGCTCATCATTATTTCTTGTAATTTCCTCACTTCTTGATGTTGTTTCAATTTTTTCTTCCCTATTTATACTTGCTACATTTATTTCTTCTTGTTCACTATTTTTTGCAATTTGTTCTGTTTTTATACTAAAATTTTTCGTTGCATACAGCACTATTGCTATAATCATAGCTATAATTGGTAATATATAAATTAATCTTATAGATATTACCTTTTTATTTTCATTATTCATTTTTTCTCAATCTCCTTTTGGACTTTTCCATTATAGCACTTTTTATCATATTTTGTCAAATAACTTGATATTACTGAATTTTAGTGTTAAAATATTTTAGAAAAATTTTAGGAGGTACTGTTAAAATGGCTTTTGATGGAATTGTTACAAAATCAATTACTAAAGAATTGAAAAATATTATTGGATATAAAATAGATAAAGTTTACGAACCAGACAAAAATACTGTAACACTTGGACTTTATGGCAAAAGTTCTAATCTTATGTTACTTATGTGTATATCATCAAATAATTGTAGAATAAATTTAACTTCACATCCACAAAAAAATCCATCTACAGCACCTAATTTTTGTATGTTACTTAGAAAATATTTAATTGGTCTTAAAATAAAAAATATTTATACTATTGATTTAGAAAGAATTGTTTTTATAGATTTAGAAAATAATGAAAACCCTAATAAACCTATTTGCAGAAAGCTAATTATAGAATTAATGGGTAAACACAGTAATATTATCCTAACAGATTCCAACAATATAATAATAGATAGTATGAGACATACCTCAACATTGGAAAATTCAAACAGAGATATTTACCCAACAGCCAGGTATATTTTTCCAGAATCAACAAAATATAGTTTTTTAAAATTAAATACTTTTGATGATTTTTACAATGCTATTGAACCTAAACTTATAGAATATATTGCAGAAAATTCATTAAATATAGAAAATCTAAATGTATCAAATTTTATGATTGATAAAATAATTTCAAACACATTTAATGGTATTAGTTTGTCTTTCATTCAAAATATTTTAAGCAAATTAAACATAAATGAAATTTCAAAAAATAATTTTGAACTAATTTATAACAAAATAAATGAAATATTATCGTCATCTTTTTTGGATATATTTTTAGCAGAGAATCAAAAAGATTATTACCTATATACATCAAATATAGAAAATGAAAGTCAATTTAATCTAAATTATAAAATTGATGATTTTTACTTTGAAAAAGAAACATCAGAGCTATTTAAAAATTACAGAAATAGTATTCTTCACCTTATTTTAGCAACTCTTAAAAAATATGAAAAACGTTTGGAAAATATAGATAATAAGCTTTCAGAATGTAATAATATGGACAAATTTCGATTATATGGTGAACTTATAACATCAAATCTTTATCGTATTCCTAATAGGAATGTAAATAGTATAGAAGTTGAAAATTATTATGATAATAACTCCCCTATTACTATTCCTTTAGACCAAAAGTATTTGCCATCATATAATGCCAAAAGATATTTTAAAAAATACAACAAACTAAAAAATGCACTTGCAATTGTAAATGTTCAAAAAGATGAAACCATTAGAGATATTGATTATATTGAAAGTGTTATTTACGAATTAGATAATGCAAAATCTATAGACGATCTTGGAGCAATTTATGATGAAATATCAGAAAATGGCTTATTTTCCGATAAATTAAAGGTAAAATCTTCATCAAAAAAAGCTTCTAATAAAAAAGCAAAACCGATGACCAAAAATAAACTTACATCTTTTAATCCTTTAAAATATGTAATAGACGGTTATACAGTTTTGGTTGGTAGAAATAATAAAGAAAATGATTATTTAACTTGCAAATTTGCAAATAAAAATGATATTTGGTTTCATACTAAAGATATCCACGGAAGCCACGTAATTTTAAAAACTAACCCTAATGAAATTGTTCCAGATGATGTTTTGTTTGAAGTTGCTAAACTTGCTGCAAAACATAGCAAAGCAAAAAATTCTTCTCATATTCCTGTAGATTTTTGCAAGATTTCTTTTGTTAAAAAACCTAGTGGAAGTAAACCCGGATATGTTATTTATAGTAATAATAAAACTTTGTATGTATAATTTTTTTGTAAAAGGACCGTTTCTTTTCAAGAAAAATCATTTTTCTTGAAAAGAAACGGTCCCAATGAGAAAAGAAACGGTCCTTTTGATAAATATTTAATTAAACATATCTTTTTTCTTTAGCCACCAAGTTACAAGTATTGTTGTTAGCAAAGCTATAATAATCATTATTGCAAATCCAAATGGGCTATGCTCAAATGGTAGCGAAACATTCATTCCCCAGAAACTTGATATCATTGTAGGAACTGCTAATACTATTGTTATAGATGTTAAAGTTTTCATAACTCCATTTAAGTTATTTGATATTATTGATCCATAGGCTTCCATTGAGCCATTTAGAATATCACTATATATTTTTGCCATTTCTATTGCTTGTCTGTTTTCTGTTATGGCATCTTCTAGTATATCTTCATCATCTTCGTATAATTTTATTATTCTTCCTCTTAAGGTTTTTTCCATTACTACTTCATTAGATTTTAATGATGTCATAAAGTATATTAAACCTTTTTCTAAGTTTAACATTTTTAACAACTCTTTATTTCTCATTGAATTTTTTAATATATATTCTGCAATTTCTGTTTCCTTATTTATTTGTTTTAGGTATGTTAAATAAAGTGATGCATTTAAGTATAGTATTTGGAATAAAAATCTTGATTTTTTGTATGTTACAAAATTTTTGATTTTCATTTTTTCAAATGATTCTATTACTTTATTTTTTCTTAATGATACTGTTATAAAATAATCGTCTCTTACAAATATCATTCCTAATGGCATTGTTGTATATATATCATTTTCGTCGTGTTCTTTGTCTTTTTCTATTATTGGGACATCTACAACAAATAGTGTTGTGCTATCATCTTCTTCTGTATCGATTCTTGCTTTTTCTTCAAAGTCTAGCGCATCTCTTATAAATCCTTCTTGGATGTTTATGTTTTCACATACTTTTTTTATTTCTGCCTCTGAGGGGTTTGTCAGGTTTATCCAACTTCCTTTTTTAAATTCTTTTATTTCTTCAAATACATTTGTTTCTATATCTGTACAATATATTTTTAACATCCTTTTCACCCCATTTTTTTATTTTAACATATCTATTTTAAACTATTTGTCGTTTTTTGTCAACCAATTCATTTTTTCTAAATTATGCTCTAACTTCTTAATGAATATACATAAAAAGGAGTAGATTCCCAATAAATTTCTTTATTAGTAATCACTCCTTAAAAATTCTTAGTTAAATATTATACTAACATTAAAACTGCCATAGGAGCATTATCTCCTCTACGTGGTTCAGCTTTAACAATTCTTGTATATCCTCCAACTCTATCAGCATATTTAGGTGCGATTTCGTTGAATAATTTTGATGGTAAATCAACATTTTCACCATTTACTTTAACTTTGTTTATTTTGTTCATAATATTTCTTCTAGCATTTAATCTAGATGGCATATCTTTTTGTCTTGATTCTGTTGTTTCTTCTTTAACAACTTTTAAATATTCTTTACCATTTTTACTTTTTGCTATTTCTGTTAATTTATTTCCTTTTGAATCGCGTTTTGCTTTAACGACTTTTACATCAACCATTTCAAAGTTATCTTTTTCTTTAACAGCTAAAGCTATTATAGAATCAGCTATTTTCTTAACTTCTTTGGCTCTTGTTTCTGTTGTTGTTATTTTTCCATACATTATTAAATCTGTTGTTAATGTTCTTAACATTGACATTCTAATGTCTGTTGTTCTTCCTAATTTTCTGTTAGCCAATTTGTTCAACCTCCTTGTCTTACTTTTGGGTTTTACCCTATATTCTCTTTTTTATATTTTTTCTTATTCCTCTTCTGGTGCGAAATCTAATCCTAGAGCATGTAATTTGGCCACTACTTCATCTAAAGATTTTTTGCCTAAGTTTCTTACTTTCATCATATCAGATTCAGTTTTATTTGCTAAATCTTCAACTGTTGAAATTCCTGCACGTTTTAGGCAATTGAATGATCTTACTGATAATTCCAATTCTTCAATTGATTTTTCAAGAATTCTTTCTTTCTTGTTTTCTTCTTTTTCAATCATTACCTTTGTATTCTTAGTAGCTTCTGATAAATCTATAAATAATTCTAGGTGTCCTGTTAATATTTTTGCAGCTAAACTTAATGCTTCATAAGGTTTTAAACTTCCATCTGTCCAAACTTCGATAACTAATCTATCTAAATCAACCATTTGTCCAACTCTAGTATTTTCAATTTGATAATTTACTTTCTTTACTGGAGTGTAAATAGAATCTATTGGAAGTACTGATATATCTTGGTCTGGTGTTTTATTTTTGTCTGATGGAACATAACCTCTACCTCTGTTTGCTGTTAATTCCATAACTAAATGTCCACCTTCACTTACTGTTGCTATATGTAAATCTGGATTTAATATTTCAACAGTTCCATCTGTTTGAATATCTCCAGCTGTAACTTCACCTTCACCATTAAAGTCTAAACGCAATACTTTTTCTTCTTCTTCAGCAAATTTTAGTCTTACGTTTTTTAAGTTTACTATAATTTCTGGTACATCTTCTACGACATTTGGAATACTTGAAAATTCATGTAAAACACCATTTATTTTCACACTTGTTATGGCACAGCCAGGAAGTGATGAAAGTAATATACGTCTTAATGAGTTTCCTATTGTTACTCCATATCCTCTTTCTAATGGCTCACATACAAATTTTGAATAATTGTTTTCATCATCAATTTTTATACATTCAATATTTGGCCTTTCGAATTCTATCATTATTTAACCTCCTAATTATTTAGAGTATAGCTCTACTATTAAATGCTCTTCTATTGGAATATCTATATCTTCTCTAGCAGCTAATCTGATAACTTTTCCACTTAATTTTTCATTATCTTTTTCTAGCCATGCTGGAACTGGTCTTACTGAGTTTGCTTCAGCATTTGCTTTTATTGTGCTGTTATCTTTTTTAATTTCTCTAACTGTTATTACATCTCCAGCTTTTACTAAGTATGATGGAATGTTTACTTTCTTTCCGTTTACTTCAAATTGTCCATGGTTTACCATTTGTCTAGCTTCTGCTCTTGATACTCCATATCCTAATCTGTAAACTACATTGTCTAATCTACTTTCTAATATTTGTAATAGGTTTTCACCTGTTATACCTTTTTTGTTTGAAGCCATAGCAAAATATTTTCTAAATTGCTTTTCTCCAACTCCATAATATGATCTTGTTTTTTGTTTTTCTCTTAATTGTGTTCCGTATTCAGAAAGTTTTGTATTCTTTTGACCGTGATCTCCAGGTGCATAGTTTCTTCTTGATATACTACATTTATCTGAATAACATCTTTCACCTTTTAAGAATAATTTGCATCCTTCTCTACGGCAAACACGACATTGAGCGTCTTTATATCTTGACATTTCTAATTTCACCTCTTTATATTTTATTTATATTAAACTCTACGTCTTTTTGGTGGTCTACAACCATTGTGTGGTATTGGTGTTACGTCTTTTATTGAACTTATTTCTAATCCTGCTGTTTGAAGTGCTCTTATTGCAGCTTCTCTTCCTGAACCAGGACCTTTAACAAATACTTCAACAGTTTTTAAACCATGTTCCATTGCTTTTTTAGCAGCTGTTTCTGCAACTTCTCCTGCTGCAAATGGTGTGCTTTTTCTAGAACCTTTAAATCCAAGTCCTCCAGCGCTTCCCCATGCTATAACATTTCCTGCAACGTCTGTAACAGATACTATTGTATTGTTAAAGCTTGAATGAATATGTGCTGCTCCTCTTTCAATGTTTTTTCTATTTCTTTTTGTAACTGTTTTTCTTGTTACGTTTTTAGCCATTGTCTTAACTTACCTCCTCTTTTTTGGTAATAGGATTTTCTTTAATTTTTCTCGTTTTTATTACGAATTTTCATTTAAAGTTTTTCCTTATTTTATCGCTTTATTTATTATTTTTTGCTTTTACTTACAACTTTTCTTGGACCTTTTCTTGTACGAGCATTAGTTTTTGTTCTTTGTCCTCTTACAGGTAGTCCTCTTCTATGTCTTAATCCTCTATAGCATCCGATTTCTGTTAATCTTTTGATGTTTAATGCTATTTCTCTTCTTAAATCTCCTTCAACTTTGTAGCTTTCGTCGATTTCTTTTCTTATTAAATTAACTTGATCATCTGTTAAATCTTTAACTCTGATGTCTGGGTTTATTCCAGTTTTTGCTAATATTTTTTGAGAACTTGTTAAACCTATACCATATATGTATGTTAGTCCTATTTCTACCCTTTTTTCTTTAGGTAAATCTACTCCTGATATACGAGCCATGTTTTAATTACACCTCCAAATTTTTTGTAGTTATGTTTTATTTTTTGATTTTTCATAAGCTTTTACCCGTCTGCTTAAAGGTGAAATGCATTTAATAAAATAAATCGGATTGTTTTTATTTTATTAAATCTTTAAGTTTTTTGGTAAATATATATATACACAAATAGATAATTTTCAGCCGCTACCTATTTTGTGTTATAAACTATTAAAATAAAATACTGTATATGCTAATTTTGCATACACATCTGCCTTTTTGTTTTTATGTATTTGTTTTAATTACCCTTGTCTTTGTTTGTGTTTAGGGTTTTCGCAAATTACTCTTATTACACCTTTTCTTTTGATTACCTTACATTTGTCGCATATTTTTTTTACTGATGGTCTTACTTTCATTTCACTCATTCCTTTCTATATTTGATTGTTATTTAGCTCTCCAAGTAATTCTGCCACGATTTAAGTCATACGGTGACATTTGTACTTTTACTTTATCACCTGTTAAAATTTTTATGTAATTCATTCTTAGTTTTCCAGAAATAGTTGCTAATATTTGATGTCCATTTTCTAATTCTACTTTAAATGTTGTATTAGGTAATGTTTCTACAACTTTTCCTTCTAATTCTATTAAATCTTCTTTAGCCAAATTCTCGCCTCCTTAAAGAGCTATTTTTTCTATGAAAATAAATTAAGGTAAAGCTTTTGTAATTTGAAGCTTTTATGTAACTTTGATATCATTACATATTTCCCCTATTATCCACAATAGCTTTACCATTATACCCCATTTTTATTTTATTGTCAATATTTTTGGCTCATTTTCTGTAATTAAAATTGTATTTTCATAATGTGCAGCCAAACTTCCATCATCTGTTACAATTGTCCATCCATCATCTAGTTCCCAAATGTCTGGTTTTCCTTGAATTACCATAGGTTCTATACATAAAGTCATACCTGGTTCTATTCTTATTCCTTTTCCTGCTTTTCCATAATTTGGTATTCCAGGATCTTCATGCATTTCTCTTCCTATTCCATGTCCCTGAAATTCTTTTAAAACTGAAAATCCTTGTGATTTTACATATTCTCCAACTGCATGTGAAATATCTCCAATTCTAAACCCAGGTTTTGCAAATTTTAATCCTTCGAAAAATGATTGTTTTGTAACTTCTACTAATCTTTTAGCTTCTGGTGATACATTTCCTACCATAAATGTACGTGCAGCATCTCCGTGAAATCCATTTTTTAGAGCTACTGTATCTACACTTACTATATCTCCATCTTTTATTATATGATTTTTATGAGGTATTCCGTGTATTACTTCATCATTTACAGAAATACAAGTTGATGCTGGAAATTTTGGTACTCCTCTTATTCCTGGGTCATATCCAATTTGAGCAGGTATTGCTCCTAAACTTCTCATTATTTTTTCGGCTTCTTGGTCAAGCTCATAAGTTGAAACTCCAGGTCTTACCTTTTTTTCCAGCTGTTCATAAAATTCTGCAACTATTTTACATACATCTTTCATTAATTCAATTTCTTTTTTGGATTTTATTGTAACCATTTTTTTAGCCTTCTTTCTAATTCCTATTTATTTTTTATATAGTTTACAATATCTTTTGCAGCGTCTACACCTAATCTGTTTATTGCTACACTTACTTCTTCGTTTCTTACTATTCCTTTTTCAGCGTAGAAGTCTATAACTGGTTTGGTTTGTGTGAAGAATGTGTCTAGTCTTAATTGTAATTTTTCTCTTGTGTCATCAACTCTTTTTGTTAATGGTACTTTACAATCATCACATAATTCTCCTTCTTTTGGTTTATTTAATACCATGTTATATACTCTTTTACATTTTGGGCATTCTCTTCTAGCTAATACTCTTTCTATTATTTCCTCTGTTGGTGTTGTTAGGTTTACTACTAAATCTACCTTAGTATTTTTTTCTGATAAAATTTTGTCTAATTCTTCTGCTTGTGCTAGATTTCTTGGGTATCCATCTAGGATGAATCCGTTTTCACAATCTGGTTCATTTAGTCTATTTTTTACCATTTCATTTGTTACTTCATCTGGAACTAGTTTTCCTTCGTCTGCATATTTTGTTGCTATTTTTCCAAGCTCTGTTCCTTCTTTTATGTTTTTTCTGAAGATTTCACCCGTTGATATGTGTGGTATGTTTAATTCTTCTTTTATTAATCCTGCCACTGTTCCTTTTCCTGTTCCTTGGGCTCCCATCATTATAATATTCATAGCTTTTCTCCTTTTCGTTTTATTTTTTTGACATTGGTATTTTATCTCTTTTGGGGCTAAAAGTCAACTGTTTGTGAAAGTTTTAGTTTTGAGTAGATAGAAATAATGGCCTATTTTTGTATTTGTTCTAAAAATTGGCCATTATTATATTTTTTAATTATTTCTTTAAACGTTGTATTATTAATAAATACATATACGAAATCCGATTATACAATCTCTATCACTTGCAGATATATTTGCGCGGAAACTTGCCATGACCCCATTTCCATCACTTTCAAAAACTCCTCCTCTACCTGCACAAGGTCCATATTCTCCAACAGCCCTCTCTAAAGTCCATTCCCACACATTTCCTGCTATGTCATATATATTCATTACTTCAAACTCTTCACTTGCTCCTGTAGTTAATAGTACACTATTTTCAGATTTTTTTTGATATGGGCAATCCACATATGTCCTACCATTATCTGTTGAATATTTGGCTAATGTATTTTTTATATTCCATAAACTATTTTTATAATTTCCTATTGTTTTGCTATCAGAATTCAATTTTGTTTTTATTTCGGAATCAGTTGAAATTTTTTTATTTTCTATATACTTTAATGTCAAATCCCACTGCACCCCAAATAATAAACTACTTGTATAGCTTCCAGATTCAACTTTTTCTGCCAATACCTTTGCTTGAGTTCTTGTTAGATAATTATATGGATATACATTTGCCTTTGACATCGGCAAATTTGTTGCATCTCCAGCAGAAGTTCTATTTGTCTCAATTCCGGCTTCATATCTTCCTATCCAAAATCCACAATTTTGATATATGCTTTTTAGCATCTTATATTTTAATTCATTATATTCGACATCATTTTTAAACCACCCATCTGTACTATCAACATAATAAATATCTTTATATTCAGTTCCGTTTCTGTAGTCGCTAGTGTAAGTATGTAAATCGTTCTCTATTTTTTCATATTCTTTATCTGTAAAAGCTGTTACACCTAATCCCGCTGTTTTATATACTTCATCTGTTTTAGGCACTTCCACCCATACATATTCGTTTCCATATCCATCAGTTATAACCAACCCATCATCAATTGAATCTTCCCCCTCAATTTTTGTCGGAGCAAATCCTTCTGGTAAAGTAACCCCTTTATAGGTGTTTTTTTCTGTATTCATTAAAGCTTCTGCTTGCGCTAACTTTCTTTTTTCATCTTCACTTGCTATTTCTGTCTTTTCTTTAGCCTCACTTGCTCTATTTAATATTCCATTTTGCCCTGTAAGCATACTTATACTAATGCCTGCTAAAATAAGTAACACAACTATTGTTACAACTAAAGCAATTAGTGTTATACCTTTATTTTTTCTATTTTGCATAATCTTATATCCTTTCATTTTTATTCATTTACTGCATCTATTTTAATTCTATCATTATAGTTGATTCAATTCAACTTTTTCGTGTAAATGTAATGTAAATATAAGATTTTTGTAATAATAGTTTATTATATGTATTTAAAATAATTTATTTTCTGTTTTCAAATTATTTTTCCTTATTCTTGTTTATTGTTTTTGTAACAATTAATGACAAATTTTTACATATATACTAAAAATTTGTCATTAAATTACATTTTCATCACATTTATTACAAAACTTTCCCCTCTTCATAACACGCATACATATATTCTGGGCTTTCATAATACATACTACTATTATAGTTATCCATTTTTTCAATTATCCAAGATTCTAAAACTTCTACTAATGTATCTATATATTTTTCTTCTTTTTTTGATACTTTTACTATTAGTCTTTGATAAATTCTACCAAGTTCCCAAAATGATGGTATTCTATATTCGCAATTTTGGGTTACATCATAATCTCCGTTTTTTATTTGAGCTTTTTCTATAAATTCTTCTGCAACTTTCTCTATGTTTTCTGAATGGTATACTTCGGCTAAGCTGTAAATTTTATTTATTGTTTCTTTTCCTAGTTTTTCTACAACTTCCTTTTTAGTGTTTTTTGTTTTTCTTGCAATATATTCTATTAAGCTACATGTAAAAAATAAATCATTATTTTTTTGTGGTTCCATTTTCTATTTCCTCCGCCCCTATAAACTTAATACACTTTAGTGCATTTTCTGTGCAAAATACTATTTGGTGTGTTGGATGATTAAATTTAGCAAGTTCCCAAAATGCTTCTCTGGTTATTTCATGTGACATTAAAGCTGATATATAGTTGTATATTTGGTCATCTGCCATTGCTCCAATTACTATATCATAGTTATGACCTTTACCATTTCTGCAGTCTATTATAAAATCTAACCATTCTTCCGTCATTAATGTAAATTCTTTAATATTTAAATTGATATTTTCATCATATTCGTATTTGTTTAATACTGGGGTTTCATATTTTTGTGCCCATTTTTTTGCTTGATTTTCTAGTATTGTACAATAAAATCCTGTTCCAAAGTCTTTATTAAATTTTCCTTTTATTATTTTAGGTTCTCTTACTTCACAATAACTCCCGTGATATATTATTTGTTTTGACATATTTTTCCTCTCTTTCTTGTAAGTATATTTTAACAAATTATTTTGTAAATTACAAGTTATTTTGATAAATACCAATTAGCGTCGCATTATATTTTCTCCGTCCATATATTTAATACATTTTGATACTTTTCTACATAAAAAATGCAAGTTAACGACCAAATTTAGTGTATGTGTGCTTAAAATTGGTCGTTAACTCATAAAAAAAAGAAAATAGCAACAAATTTTGCTATTTTCTCTAAATATATTCTATTCCAAGAATCCCTTATAATGTCTCATAACTAATTGAGATTCCAATTGTTGGATTGACTCAATTGCAACACCAACAACAATTAAAAGTGCAGTACCACCAAATGTTATATCTAAAGATGTAAATCTAAGTAGCATTGGTAGAATAGCAATAATAGCTAAATAAAATCCACCAAATAATGTTATTTTAGAAATTACATTAGATAAATAATCTGTTGTAGGTTTTCCTGCTCTAATTCCAGGTATAAAACCACCATTCTTCTTAATATTTGCTGATATTTCAGCAGGGTTTGTCATTGCATAAGTCCAGAAGAATGTAAATCCTACGATTAGTAATAAGTAAACTAACGCATTTGCTATAGTATATCCCCATCCAACACTAGATGATGATGTAGCCATAGAGAATTTATATAATGTTGCCCAAAATCCTGTTGATGTAGCAACATCTGTCTTAAATATTTGAATTATCATTGCAGGGAATGTCAAGAATGATGATGCAAATATTATAGGCATAACTCCTGCCATTGCAAGTTTAAGTGGTATATTTGTATTTTGAGCTCCAACCATTTTTCTTCCAACAACTCTTTTTGAATATTGTACAGGTACTCTACGTTCTGCTTGTTGCATATATACAACAGCAGTAACTAATACTAGAGCTCCAAGTACAATTCCAATTGCTGTTAAGAAACCAGTTGTGCTAAATCCGTTTGATGTTATTATCAAACGATACATTGTAACTAATACAGATGGTAATCTAGATATAATACCAATAAAGATTATTAAAGAAATTCCATTTCCTATACCTTTATTTGTAATTTGCTCTCCAAGCCACATAAGTAATGAAGTACCAGCAATAAATCCAGCAACTATCATTGCTCCTGTAAGGAAGCTATTATTTACGAAAACTCCGTAAGATTTATAAGATAAATATACACCTATAGCTTCTATAAAAGCTAAGAATATTGTTAATATTTTTGTATATTTATTTATTTTTTGTTTACCATCTTCTCCACCTTCTTTAGTTAATCTTTCTAGAGATGGTATAACCATTCCTAGAAGTTGGATAACTATTGTAGATGTGATATAAGGTGTAATGCTCATTGCAAATATTGAAAATTTAGCAAAAGCACCACCTGAAATCAAGTTAATCATTCCAGCTAAGCTAGATGAACTATCACTCATTAAATTATTTAATGCTGATATATCAACACCTGGAACTGTGATATAACAACCAAGTCTAAAAAGAATTATTAGTAGCAATGTATACCAAAGCTTTTTTCTAATATCAGGTGTTTTTAGTGCGTTTTTTATTGTTTTAAACAATTAGATCACCTCTGCCTTTCCGCCTAAAGCTTCGATATTTTCTTTTGCCTTTGCTGTAAATTTAACAGCTTTTACATTTAATTTCTTTTCTAACTTACCAGTTGCTAATACAACTATTCCGTCTTGGATTTTTCCAATTATTCCTTCAGCTAAAAGTGTTTCAGCTGTAACATCTGTTGCTGTCGATTTATTAAGCATTGTTAATGTTACTTCTGTGTAGTTTTTAGCATGAATATTTGTAAATCCTCTTTTTGGTAATCTTCTATATAATGGTGTTTGACCACCTTCAAAACCACGTCTAACTCCTCCGCCAGATCTTGCTTTTTGACCTTTTTGACCTCTACCTGAAGTTTTTCCTAGTCCTGAACCGATTCCTCTTCCTACTCTTTTAGATTTTACTCTTTTCATAGCTGGCTTTAATTCTTCGATTTCCATTTTCGCACCTCCTACCTTTTTTATTTGTTAATTTTATAATATATCTTCTGGTTTCTTTCCTCTTTTTGCAGCTACAGATTCAACTGTTTGCATTGATTTTAAACCTTCGATTGTAGCATATACTACGTTTCTTGGATTGTTTGTTCCAATTATTTTTGTACGAATATTTTTATATCCTGCAAGCTCTAATACTGGTCTAACGCTACCTCCGGCGATAATTCCAGTACCTTCAGCTGCTGGTTTTAACATAACTTTAGCGCTGTCAAATTTTCCGAAATATTCGTGTGGTACTGTTGTGTTTACGATTGGAACTTCTATTAAGTTCTTTTTAGCATCTTGGATAGCTTTTTTGATAGCTTCTGGAACTTCGGCAGCTTTACCGTTTCCAACACCAACATGACCATTTCCATCTCCAACAACAACTACTGCTGAAAATCTCATGTGTCTACCACCCTTAACAACTTTTGTAACTCTGTTAAGTGCAACAACTTTTTCTTTTAATTCATTTTCTTGCTTTTCTTCCATGTTAATTAGTTTTCCCTCCTTCTTTTAATATCAGGGGACACACTTTTTCAGTTAAGTGATTCGCCCTTATTATTTTAGGTATTATTGTTACTAGAAGTTTAATCCGCCTTCTCTTGCGGCTTCTGCTACTTCTTTAACAACTCCGTGATATATGTATCCACCACGATCAAAAACGATGTCTTTTATGTTTATTTTTTCAGCTCTTTTTGCAATTAAAGTTCCAACTTCTTTAGCAGCAACTTTATTTGCATGTTTTTCTTTAACTTCTTTATCTAAAGTTGAAGCTTGAGCTAAAGTACAACCATTTACATCATCTATAAGTTGAACGTAAATATTACTGTTACTTCTGAAAACACTTAATCTTGGTCTTTCAGGTGTTCCAGCTATTTTATTTCTTACTCTTTTATGTCTTCTAACTCTTTCTAATTTTCTATCAGTTTTTGAAACCATTTTGTTCTCCTTTCATAATTTTTCTCAAGGAATTCAATTATTCTATTTACCAGTTTTACCAACTTTACGTCTGATAACTTCTTCAGCGTATTTAATTCCTTTACCTCTATATACTTCAGGTGGTCTTTTTGTTCTGATAACTGCAGCTGTTTGACCAACTAATTCTTTATCAATTCCTTTTACTATAATTGTGTTAGCATTTGGAACATCAAAAGTAATTCCTTCTGGTGCTTCAAATATTACAGGGTGTGAATATCCAAGTGAAAGATTTAAGTTATTTCCTTGTTTTTGAACTCTGTAACCAACACCATTTATTTGTAATTCTCTAGTAAATTCTTTTTGAACACCTATAATCATATTGTTTATTAATGTTCTTGTTAATCCGTGTAAGCTTTTACTTCTTCTTACATCTGAATCTCTAGAAACTGTTAATATACCCTCTTCTAATTTCATAGAAATTTCTGGTTCAACTGTTCTTTCTAGTGTTCCTTTTGGTCCTTTTACAGTAATATGTTGTCCATCGATTTTAACATCAATTCCAGCAGGTACTGTAATAGGTTTATTTCCTATTCTTGACATCTTATTTCTCCTTCCTACCAAATATAAGCTAAAACTTCTCCACCTATTCCAGCATTTCTTGCTTCTTTATCAGTCATTAATCCTTTTGATGTTGAAATTATAGCAATTCCTAAACCATTTAATACTTTAGGTAATTCTTCTTTTCCAGCATATACTTTTAATCCTGGTTTACTAATTCTTTTTAATCCATCAATTACTCTTGTTCCTTTTTCATCATATTTTAGAGTAATTCTTATAACACCTTGTGTGTTATCTTTGATTTCTTCAAAAGATTTTATGTATCCTTCTTTGAATAAAATTTCAGCTATACCAAGTTTCATTTTTGAACAAGGTACATCTACTGTTTTATGTTTAGAAGTATTTGCATTTCTTATTCTTGTTAGCATATCTGCTATTGGATCTGTAGTATTCAATTTATACTTACCTCCTTCTTTTCCTTATTTTTATTTAATCTATTCGATTTACCAACTAGCTTTCTTAACTCCTGGAATTTCACCTTTATGAGCTAATTCTCTAAAACAAATACGGCAAATTCCATATTTTCTAATATAAGCATGTGGTCTACCACAAAGTTTACATCTATTATATTCTCTTGTTTGATACTTTTGTGGTTTTTGTTGTTTAACCTTCATTGACATTTTTGCCATAGAATTAATCCTCCTCTTTTAATTGTGGAAAGGCATTCCTAATAATCTTAACAACTCTCTACCCTCTTCGTCAGTTTTAGCAGTTGTTACAAAAATTATATCCATTCCTCTTAATTTATCTACTTTATCATATTCGATTTCTGGGAATATTAATTGTTCTTTTATACCCATAGAGTAATTACCTCTACCATCAAAAGAATTGCTTGAAATTCCTCTGAAATCTCTAACTCTTGGAAGTGCGACATTCATTAATTTGTATGCAAAATCATACATTTTGTCTTGTCTTAATGTAACTTTGCATCCCATGTCAGCTCCTTCTCTTATTTTGAATGCAGCAATTGATTTTTTAGCCTTTGTTATAACTGGTTTTTGACCTGTTATTTGTGTTAAATCATTTATTGCATTTTCTAATGATTTAGGATTATCTCTTGTATCCCCTAAACCAATGTTTATTACTATTTTATCTAATTTTGGAACTTCCATTATTGATTTATATCCAAACTTTTTCATTAAAGCTGGAACTACTTCTTTTTGATATTGTTCTTTTAAGATTTCCATCTAATTTGTTCCTCCTTTCTTAAAACCATTAATCTATTTTGCTATTGCATTTTTTGCAAACTCTAAATTTCTTTCCATCTTCAACACTATATCCAACTCTTGTAGATTTTCCACATTTAGGGCAAACTACGTTAACTATTGATGAGTGAATTGGAAATTCTAAGGCTTGAATTCCGCCTTCTCTATTTGGTGCAGCTTTTACATGTTTTTTTCTAACATTTATACCTTTTACTATAACTTTTTCAGATTTTGGTATAACTTCTAAAACTTCACCTGTTTTGCCTTTATCATTTCCTGATAAAACAATAACATTATCACCTTTTTTTAGTTTCATTAAGGTCTTCCTCCTTTTTCTAAATTTCTGCTAATATTTTATTATAGAACTTCTGGAGCTAATGAAAGTATTTTCATATATTCTCCCTCTCTTAATTCTCTAGCAACAGGTCCAAATATACGTGTTCCTTTTGGTGTTTTATCTTCTTTTATTATTACAGCAGCATTTTCATCAAATCTTACATAAGAACCATCAGCTCTTCTTATAGGATTTTTTGTTCTAACTACAACTGCTTTAACAACGTCACCTTTTTTTACAACTCCACCTGGTGTTGCTGATTTTACAGAAGCAACTATTATATCTCCAATACTTGCTGTTTTTCTGTAAGAACCACCTAAACATCTGATACACATAATTTCTCTAGCACCTGTGTTGTCAGCTACTTTTAATATACTTTGTTGTTGTACCATCTTTTGGTATCCTCCTTCTTATCAAAATTATTTTATAACAGCTTTTTCTACTATTTCAACTACTCTCCATCTTTTATCCTTTGAAAGAGGTCTAGTTTCCATAACTTTTACTTTATCTCCAATACCGCAACTGTTGTTTTCGTCATGTGCTTTTAATGTATATGTTTTCTTAACGATTTTTCCATAAACACTATGTTTAACATTTCTTTCAACAGCTACAACTACAGTTTTATCCATTTTATTAGATTTAACTGTACCGATCATTGTTTTACGAAGATTTCTTGTTTGATCCATTACTCATTTACCCCTTTCTTTTCAGCGATTTTTCTTTCTGTTAAAACAGTGTTGATTCTAGCTATATCTTTTTTAACATCTCTTATTTTCATAGGATTGTCTAAAGTGTTTGTAGCTAGGCTAAATTTTAATTTGAATAATTCTGTCTTTAATTCACCTAATTCTTTTTCCAATTCAGGTGAAGACATTTCTTTTATTTTATTAATTTTCATTATTTTCACCCTCCTCGATAGCAACTTCTTTCATTACAAATTTTGTTTTTACTGGTAATTTATTTTTAGCTAATCTTAAAGCTTCTCTAGCTGTTGTTTCTGATACTCCTGCTATTTCAAACATAACTCTACCAGGTTTTACTGCAGCTACCCAAAATTCTGTATTACCTTTACCTTTACCCATACGAGTTCCAGCTGGTTTTCTTGTAATTGGTTTGTCTGGGAATATTTTAATCCAAACTTTACCATCTCTTCTCATATAACGAGTCATAGCAACTCTGGCTGCTTCTATTTGGTTTCCTGTAATTAATCCTGCTTCTACAGCTTGTAATCCGAATTCTCCATGAGAAACTGTTGTTCCTCTTGTTGCTTGACCTCTATTTCTACCTTTTTGTACTTTTCTATGTTTTGTTCTTTTTGGCATTAATGGCATTATGCTTCTCCTCCTTCCATTTTTTTAGTTGGAAGAACTTCTCCTTTATATATCCAAACTTTAACACCGATTTTTCCATAAGTAGTATTTGCTTCAGCAAATCCATAATCTATATCTGCTCTTAAAGTTTGAAGTGGAATATTTCCTTCTTTATAGAATTCAGTTCTAGCCATATCAGCTCCACCTAATCTTCCAGATACTGCTGTTTTAATTCCAGCTGCTCCAGATTTCATAGTTTTTTGCATGCATTGTTTCATGGCACGTCTGAATGAAATTCTTCTTTCTAGTTGTGAAGCTATATCTTCTGCAACAAGTGTTGCATCTAAACTTGTATTTTTAACTTCTACAACATTTAGGTTTACATCTTTTCCTATTAATTTTTTAATATCAGCTCTTAAAGCTTCTGCTCCAGCTCCACCTTTTCCGATTAATATACCAGGTTTAGCTGTATAAACATTAACTTTAACTGATTTAGCTGTTCTTTCTATCTCAATATTAGCAATTCCAGCTTCGTATTCTTTTTTCTTTAAAAATTTACGAATTTTTTGATCTTCTACTAAATAGTCTGCAAAATTTTTGTCATCTGCATACCATTTAGAGCTCCAGTCTTTGATTATTCCTAATCTAGCTCCTGTTGGGTGTACTTTTTGTCCCATAGCTTGTTAGCCTCCTTCTTTGATTTTATTCGTGTTCCTTTAGAACTATTGTTATATGACTTGTTCTTTTTCTAATTCTTACTGCTGAACCTTTTGCAGCTGGTCTAATTCTTTTTAGAGTTGGACCTTGATTTGCATAGATTTCAGAAATATATAATTTATCATGTTTCATTTCATGATTATTTTCAGCATTTGCAATAGCTGATTTTAAAAGCTTTTCGATTATTTCTGAAGAAGCTTTTGGTGTAAATTTAACTATTGCTAAAGCTTCGTCTACGTCTTTTCCTCTTATTAAATCTGCAACAATTTTAACTTTTCTTGAAGATATTCTTGCATATTTAAGAGTTGCTTGAGCTGTTTTTATTTCTTCCATTTTAAATTAATCTCCTCTCTTTATATTAGTAGATTTGTTTATTTATTATTTTTTAGTTGTTTTTTCTCCTGCATGACCTTTGAATGTTCTTGTAGGAGCAAATTCACCTAATTTATGACCAATCATTTCTTCTGATATATAAACAGGAACATGTTTTCTTCCGTCATGAACAGCTATTGTATGACCAACCATTTGTGGGTAAATTGTAGATGCTCTAGACCATGTTTTAACAACTTCTTTTTTGTTTTCAGCGTTCATAGCTTCAATTCTTTTCATTAATTCTGGAGCTACGAAAGGCACTTTTTTACTTGATCTTGACATAAGTTTTATTTCCTCCTCTTAACTATAAATTTATTAGATTGTTTCTTTTTATTTCTTGTCTTGTATCCAAGAGCTGGTTTACCCCAAGGTGTCATTGGTCCTGCGTGACCGATTGGAGCTTTACCTTCACCACCACCATGTGGGTGATCGCATGGGTTCATTGCAGATCCTCTTACTTCTGGTCTCCATCCCATGTGTCTCTTTCTTCCGGCTTTACCTAAATGTACATTTCCGTGATCTGAGTTTCCTATAACTCCGATTGTTGCTCTACAATTTGCTAAAACTAATCTCATTTCTCCAGAAGGTAATCTTACATGTGCATATTTTCCTTCTTTAGCCATTAATTGAGCACTTTGTCCAGCAGCTTTTACAAGTTTTCCACCTTGTCCTGGATTTAATTCTATATTGTGGATTAAAGTACCAACTGGAATACTGTTGATTTCCATACAGTTTCCTGGTTTTATATCTGCAGATTTTCCAGATACAACTTTATCTCCATCTGTTAATCCTTGAGGTGCTAAGATATATGCTTTTTCTCCATCTTCATATTTGATTAAAGCAATATTTGCACTTCTGTTTGGATCATATTCGATACCGATAACTTCTGCTACCATATCGTCTTTTTTACGTTTAAAATCTATTATTCTATATTTTTGTCTGTTTCCTCCACCTTGATGACGTACTGTTATTCTACCATAAGAGTTTCTTCCTGCTTTTTCTTTCTTTACTGCTAATAAAGATTTTTCAGGAGTTTTCTTTGTTATTTCTTTGTAGTCTAATACTGTCATATTTCTTCTAGATGGTGTATATGCGTTAAATCTTTTTGTTGCCATTTTATATTCTCTCCTTTTAATTTTATTAACGGATTTTTTCCTGCTCCGTATACAGATAAAATTTATTTTCCGGGTTATTTCCCGATATTATTTTTTAGGTTTAAGCACCTGTAAAATCTTCGATTGAATCTTTAAATTTCTTTGTTCCTTTAACTTCTTTTCCACCTTTTGCTAGGTATGTTTCAGCTTTAGGATCTGTATCTATAGTAACTATAGCTTTTTTCCAATCTGAAGTTCTTCCTTGATGGTATCCTACTCTTTTCTTTTTACCATTAACATTCATTGTGTTAACATTTAATACTTTAACACCGAAAAGTTTTTCTACGGCTTTACCGATTTCAACTTTTGTTGCTTTTTTGTTTACTTTGAAAGTATATTTTCCTTCTTGTAAACCATTGTTACTTTTTTCAGTAACGATTGGGGCTATTATTATTTCTTCTGCTATCATGATTAAGCATACACCTCCTCTAATTTTTTAACAGTATCTAATGTTAAAACTAAGTTAGTATATCTTAATAAATCATAAACATTTATTGTGTTTGCAAGTATTGCTTTAGCTCCTTCAATGTTTCTTGTTGATGCTTGAACATTTAAGTTCTTTTCTGGTAATATAACTAATGTTTTACCTTCTAATTTTAAATTGTTTAAAGCATTAACCATTGATTTTGTTTTGATTTCAGCTAACTCTAATTTATCAACTACTGTTAATTTGTTTTCTAATACTTTAGAACTTAATACTGATCTTATTGCTAATCTCTTTTCTTTTTTATTTACAGTATATCTGTATGAACGTGGTTTTGGTCCTAATGCTATACCACCTTTAATCCATTGTGGTGCACGGATACTTCCTTGTCTTGCACGTCCTGTTCCTTTTTGTCTCCATGGCTTTCTTCCACCACCACGAACTTCTGCTCTTGTTTTTGTACTTTGTGTACCTTGTCTTTGATTAGCTAAGTAGTTTACTAGTACTTCGTGTACTATTGCTTCATTTGGTTCAATTCCAAATACGTTTTCATTTAATTCTACATCACTAACCTTTTTACCATTTATATCATATACGTCTACTTTTGGCATGACCTATTTCCTCCTTTCTTAGTCTATAGCCTTAACAGCTGATTTTATTTTTAATATTGCACCTTTTGCTCCAGGTACGCTTCCTTTAACTAGGATTACATTTTTATCCATATCAACAGCTACTACATCTAAGTTTTGGATTGTAACTGTTACATGTCCCATATGTCCTGGTAATTTCTTACCTTTAAATACTCTTCCTGGTGTAGATGTTGGTCCCATTGAACCTGGTCTTCTGTGGTACATTGATCCATGTCCCATAGGTCCTCTAGATTGACCATGTCTTTTTATAACACCTTGGAATCCTTTTCCTTTTGATGTTCCTTGAATATCAACTTTTTCTCCAGCTGCAAATATATCAGCTTTTACTTCATCTCCTACTTTGAATGATGAAATATCATCTAATCTAAATTCTCTTAAATGTTTTTTAGGGTCTAATTTAGATTTTGCAAAATGTCCCATTTTTGGTTTGTTTATATGTTTTGCTTTTACATCACCGAATCCTAATTGTATAGCATTGTATCCATCTGTTTCAGATGTTTTAACTTGTGCTACAACACATGGTCCAGCTTCTATTACTGTTACTGGAATAACTAATCCGTTTTCATCGAAGATTTGTGTCATTCCTATTTTCTTTCCGATTAATCCTTTTTTCATTTTCTTTCTTTCCTCCTATTGGCTGACAACTATTGGCCAGCATTGGTTTTTATTTTTTTCGGCTTTCTTATATATAAACCTTTTTGAAATCTTATAATTTGATTTCGATATCAACACCTGCTGGTAATTCTAATTTCATTAATGAATCAACAGTTTTTTGTGTTGGGTAAAGAATGTCTATAACTCTTTTATGTGTTCTCATTTCGAATTGTTCTCTTGAGTCTTTGTGTTTGTGTGGAGAACGTATTACTGTTACAACTTCTTTCTTTGTTGGTAGTGGAATAGGTCCTGAAACTTTTGCTCCTGTCTTTTTAGCAGTTTCTACTATCTTTGCAGCAGACTGATCTAAAATTTGAGATTCATAAGCTTTTACCCTTATTCTGATTTTTTCACTAGTAACAACTTGATTTGCCATTGCTATTTTCCCTCCTTATATTTTTTTGTATTTGTTTAGCTTGGCAAGTTATAATGCACCCTGGTGTTTTGTAATTATCCATTTTAAAATCCCAAATTTGCATGAATATTTTGGGATAAGTGCTTTATATTTTTATTCTCTTAATTTTTTAAGATTAAACTTACCGCCTGGTCTAAGCCATGACATACTCCATCGAAGTTCCCTCCATCCGTAAGGATGTAGCCACATTCGACTTCAACGCTAAAATTCATACTGAAATAGTATATAACTTTTTTCTTATTATGTCAATACTTTTGGCATTTTTTTCTTAAAAAGTAGTTCTAAACACATTAAAAAGTAACCTCAATCTATACTTAAGGTTACTTTTTTTAATTATATTTCCATCACGATAGGGATTATCATCGGATTTCTTTTTGTTTTTGAGAATATATACTCTCTTAAATTTTCTCTAATAGAATTTTTTATAGTTGCCCAATCACGAATTCCTTGTTCCTCACATTTATGAACTTCATGTCTTACAACTGCTTTTATTTCATCCATAACATTTTCAGATTCTCTTACATAAACAAATCCTCTAGAAATAACATCTGGTCCAGCTATTACTTCTCCAGAACCACCATTCATAGTTAGCACTACAATTATTAATCCATCTTGTGATAAATGTTGTCTATCTCTTAAAACTACATTTCCAACATCACCAATTCCTAAACCATCAACTAATATTATTCCAGATTGAACCATTCCTGTAAACTCTGCTGAATTTTTGTCCATTTCTAGTATTTTACCATTTTCAAGTTTAAAGATATTTTCTTTTGGTACTCCCATTAATTTTGCTGTTTCACTATGAGCAATTAAGTGTCTATATTCACCATGAACTGGTATAAAGTATTTTGGTTTTGTTAATGCCAAAATTAATTTTTGTTCTTCTTGGCAAGCATGTCCAGAAACATGGACATCTTCTAAGGCTGAATATACAACTTCTGCTCCAATTTGCATTAACGAATCTATTACTTTTGATACGTTTTTCTCATTTCCTGGTATTGGATTTGCAGATATTATTACTAAGTCATTTGGAGTTATTTTTACCTTTCTATGTGTTCCAGATGCCATTCTTGTTAATGCTGACATTGTTTCTCCCTGACTTCCTGTTGTTATTATTAATAATTGATCATCTGTATAGTTATTTATCATATCTATATCTATAAATAAATTGTCTGGGCATTCAATATATCCTAGTTCCCTTGCAGTTGTTATCATATTTATCATACTTCTTCCACATACTGCAATTTTTCTTCCATATTTAACTGCACAGTTCACAATTTGTTGTACTCTGTGGACATTTGATGCAAATGTTGCTACTACTATTCTTTTTGTACAGTTTGTAAATAATTTTTCAAATACTTCTCCAACTGTACTTTCTGACATTGTAAATCCTTTTCTTTCAGCATTTGTTGAGTCTGACATTAATGCTAAAACTCCTTTGTTTCCAAGTTCTGCTAAACGTCCAAAGTCCATTATTTTTCCATCCATCGGTGTATAATCTACCTTAAAATCTCCTGTGTGTAATACTGTTCCTACCGGAGTATGAATTGCAAGCATTACAGAGTCTGGAATACTGTGTGAACTTTGTATAAATTCTACTTTAAAGTGTTTTCCAAGTTTTATGGTTTCACCTGGATTTACCTCATTTAATTTGGTTGAATCTACTAGTCTATGTTCTTCTAATTTGTTTTTTATTAATCCAAGTGTAAGTCTTGTTCCATATATTGGTGTGTTTACTTGTTTTAAGAAATATGGTACACTTCCTATATGATCTTCGTGTCCATGTGTTATTACCATTCCTTTTAGTTTTTCTTGATTTTTTATTATATATGTTATATCTGGTATTACTAAGTCTACACCTAACATATCATCTTCTGGGAAAGATAGTCCACAATCTACTACTATCATTTCATTATCATATTGGAATACTGTTATATTTTTTCCAACTTCGTGTAAACCACCTAGTGGTATTATTTTTAGTCTTGACTTTTTAAATCCTACTTTTTCTGTTACTTTTTTTAGAGCTTTTTCTCTTGGTAATTCTTTTAATGATGATTCTTTTCTTACAACTAATGCTTTTGTTTCTTCTTGTCCTTTATTTACTCTTCTTGTTGTTCTCCTTACTTCTTTTTTGATATTTTTTGTTTCTTTTTTTACATCATTTTTTGCTTCTTCGTTTATTTTATTTTCTCTTTTATTGTAATTTCTTCTTGCCGGTTTTCTTCTGGCACTTTTTATCTTGTTTTCTTCAAGATTTTCTTCTCTTTTTTCTATCATTTTATCTTCCTTCCTTTATTTTATTTAAAATCTTAAACATAGAAATATAGGACCTCAAAAATTTCGTTTTTAAAGGTCTATTATTATTTAATTATCTCTTTTTTTGTTTTTTGGTTTAAAATCTCATTTTTTATGTGATGTATTATATCATCTTTTTACTGTAAAGTCAAATATATTATGTTAATTTCATTTTTTTGGTATGATTCATTTATGATAATGTCTTAATAAATCATTTAGGAAAATGTCATAATTTCAAACTTTTAGATATTCTTATATTTTACATTTTTCCATAAATTATTAATTTTTTCACAAAAAAGACCTATGAAATTATAATTCATAAGCCTCTTAATATTATTTTTCTAAATACTTCCTCAAAAACAATCCAGTATAACTCTTTTCGTTCTTACAAACCTGCTCAGGTGTTCCAACTGCAACTATTTCGCCACCTGCATCTCCGCCTTCTGGTCCTAAGTCTATAATATGGTCACAAGTTTTTATTAAGTCTAAATTGTGTTCAATAACAATTGCAGTATTTCCTGTATCTACTAGTCTTTGTAAAATATCTACTAATCTATGAACATCTGCAATATGAAGTCCTGTTGTTGGTTCATCTAATATATACAAAGTTTTTCCTGTTGCTCTTTTAGATAATTCTGTTGCAAGTTTTACACGTTGTGCCTCTCCACCAGACAAGGTTGTTGAACTTTGTCCTAATTTTATATATCCTAAACCTACATCATACAATGTTTGCATTTTATTTTTAATTTTAGGTACTTTATCAAAAAATTCTAATGCTTCTTCAACTGTCATATCTAATACATCTGATATTGTTTTTCCTTTAAATTTTATCTCTAGAGTTTCGTGATTATATCTTTTTCCTTTACATACTTCACATGGTACATAAACATCTGGCAAGAAATGCATTTCTATTTTATGAACTCCATCTCCTTGGCAACTTTCACATCTACCACCTGGAACATTAAAACTAAATCTTCCTTTTCCATATCCACGTAGTTTTGCCTCATTTGTTTCTGCAAATATATTTCTTATTTCATCAAATACTCCTGTATATGTTGCAGGGTTACTTCTTGGTGTTCTTCCTATTGGTGACTGGTCTATATTTATTATTTTATCAATATTTTCAATTCCTTTAACAGTCTTACACTTTCCTGGCTTTTCATTTGCACCATTTAATTTTTGAGCAACTGTTTTATATAAAATTTCATTTACTAATGTTGATTTTCCAGAACCAGAAACTCCTGTTACACAAGTAAATACACCAAGTGGAAATTTTACATCTATATTTTTTAAGTTGTGTTCTGTAGCTCCTTTTACTTCTATGCATTTTGATTTTACTGCTTTTCTTCTTGTTTTTGGAACTTCTATTTTTCTTCTTCCACTTAAATATTGACCTGTTATAGAATTTTCTACTTTTTTTATTTCTTCTGCAGTTCCTTGTGCCATAATGTTTCCACCATGAACACCTGCACCTGGTCCAATATCTATTATTTCATCAGCCGCATACATTGTATCTTCGTCGTGTTCAACTACTATTAAGGTATTTCCTAAGTCTCTTAATTTCTTTAATGTTGCTAATAATTTATCATTATCCCTTTGATGTAATCCTATACTCGGCTCATCTAGTATATAAAGTACTCCTGTTAACCCAGAACCTATTTGTGTTGCAAGTCTTATTCTTTGAGATTCACCACCAGATAGTGTTCCACTGCTTCTTGAAAGTGTTAAGTATTCTAAGCCTACATCTATTAAAAATTGTAGTCTTTTATCTATTTCTTTTAATATTAATTCTGAAATCATTTTATCTTTTTCAGACAATTCTAAATTTCTTAAATATTCTTGTATTTTGTTTATTGGCATATTTGTAAGTTCATTTATATTTTTGTCTCCAATTTTTATTGATAAAATTTCCTTTTTTAGCCTCGAACCTTTACATGTTGGGCAATCTAAATTGCTCATATACATCTCGTAAAAATCTCTCATTCCTTGTGATTTAGTTTCACTATGTCTTCTTTCTAATGTTGGAATTACTCCCTCGAATGGGCTTGAGAATTTTCTTGTACCATAAGCTGATTGGAATTCAAAATCTATTGGCTCATCTGTTCCATATAATATTTTTTCTATGAATTCTCTTGGCAATTTTTTTATTGGCTTTTTAATATCTACTCCATAGTGTTTTCCTATTGCTTCGAAGTACATTTTCGCCATTGTTTCGCCTTTTTTCATTGTGCTTGCACCAAATGCTTTTACCCCATCATATAAGGTTTTGTCTTTATCTGGAATTATTAGGTCCTCATCTATTTTCATTAAATAACCTATTCCTAAGCAATCTGGACATGCTCCAAAAGGATTATTAAAAGAAAACATTCTTGGTGTTAATTCTGGAAAACTGAATCCACAATCTGGGCACGCATAATTACAGCTAAATAATATTTCTGTTGTTCCATCTTCTCTTTTTATTCCACCAAATGAACTTAAATCCATATCCTCTTTTGGTACAACACTTATTGCAACCATATTATTTGCATTTTTTAGTGCTGTTTCAACTGATTCTGTAAGTCTTGATCTTATATCTTCTCTTATTACAATTCTATCTACTACAAGTTCTATTTCGTGTTTTTTGTTTTTATCTATATTTATTTCATCTGATAAATCATAAATTTCGCCATCTACTCTTACTCTTACAAATCCTTCTTTTCTGAAGTTTTCTAATTCTTTTTTGTATTCTCCTTTTCTGCCTCTTACTATAGGTGCTAATATTTGTATTCTTGTGTTTTCTGGGAGTGTTAGTATTTTGTCTATTATTTGGTCTATTGATTGTTTTTCTATTTTTTTGCCACAGTTTGGGCAATATGGTACTCCTATTCTTGCATATAATAAACGAATATAGTCATATATTTCTGTTACTGTTCCTACTGTTGAACGAGGATTTTTCGAGGTTGTTTTTTGGTCTATTGATATTGCAGGTGATAAACCATCTATTCTTTCTACATCTGGCTTTTCCATTATTCCTAGAAATTGCCTTGCATATGATGATAAGCTTTCTACATATCTTCTTTGGCCTTCTGCATATAGTGTATCAAATGCTAGACTTGATTTTCCTGAACCTGAAAGTCCTGTTACTACTACAAGTTTGTCTCTTGGTATTTCTAAACTTATGTTCTTTAGATTGTGCACTTTTGCACCTTTTATAACTATTTTATCATTCATCTTTTCTGCCCCTTTGCTTTTTTATACCGAACATTATTTTACCATGTTTTTTTCTTTTTATCAATATGCATAATGAAAATTATTTGACATATAATAGAATATGTGCTAATATAATAATTAGCAATTGCAATAAATGTTTCAAGGAATAAAAAATACCAGGAGCCGTCCAAAGCTTTCCTGGTATTTTCCCTTTTACTAATCATCAAAATGTTTTACAATTAAGTAAACAAAATCTACTATGTCAATATAAATTTACCAATAGCTTTAGCTACCCCCTCATTATTATTATCATCAGTTACAAAATCTGCAACAGCAGTTACAACAGGTGTACTACCTTTCATAACAACTCCAAGTCCCGCTTCTTCTATCATCTTCTTATCATTCATATTATCACCAATTGTCATAACCTCATTTTTCTCAATATTCAATTTATCAATCAAATATTCAATAGCATACCATTTATCAACATTTTTCATAGAAATTTCTGTATAATAATACTCAATTGGTACATCTGTAGTTCCGTGTTTTATTACTTTTCTTGACATGTGAGATACATCTAAAACTTCTAAATCTTGCACCCCATCAAATTTTTTAATAATAGAATTAAAAACAGATTGAGTGCTATCACATATAAATATTTTCATTATTTTTTCGTCTTGCATTTCTTCTACATATTTTAAAATATCTTCTACTAATGTAATATGTGTTTTTTTAGAATCTTCTTTCTTTATATTTTCCTTATAATAATATAAAACATTAAATCTTAAACTACTTGCTATTATTGATTTATTTGTATACACATTATAATAAATGCTGTTTTGCTCACAAGTTTTTATTATATCTATTGCCTTGTTTTTCGGAATATATTTTTCATATACTATCTTATCATTTTTTATATCATACACAACCGCGCCATTGCCTGCTATCATATATTTTGTGCTTCCTATTTCATTTGCAATTGTTTTTATCGAATCTATACTTCTTCCTGAAGCTATTATTACTTCTGTTCCTTTTTGTATTGTTTGTTTTATTACTCTTTTTGTATTTTCTGTTACTTCCCCATAGCTATTTAGCATTGTTCCATCTAAGTCTACTGCTACCATTTTGTACATTTTTTCTCTCGTTCCTTTCGCTTTTTTTGCATTATTATATACCTTTTTTGAGTTTTTTACAACAAATTTCACTAGCAAAAAATGCAGGAATTATTTTCCCGCATTTTTTATCTTCTTTTTGCATATTGTTAAAATTATAATCATACCAACTATAATTCCAACAATCAAGGAAACTGTAAAAACCCCATTAGAAATTTTTTCTATAGTTTCATTTGCATTGTAATTATCTTCTTTTCCTGCTATAGATTGAGTTTGTGTATTATTTTCTAATATATCTGGATGCTTGCTCTTATATTCCTCAAATTTTTCTAGAAACTTATCATAATTTTCTGGAATTTCCGAAATTCTTTCCACCTCATATTCTCCATTAACTTTCTTAAATTTGATAAATCCTATATTATTTCCCTTAGTTTCCCAAACTGTATTTTCCTCTGAATATGGTGTTACATTAAAATTTATTGATACATCCAACTCCCCATTTTCGTCATATGATATACCATATCCTGCAAGTTCATAACTTGTTATTCTTTTCTCAATAGGTGTTTCCTCACTTTTAAATGTATCTAACCATTCACTACCTGCTGTATTAATAGCTTGTCTTATTTTTATATTTTCTATTCCCTCATAATCTGCAAAAACTCTAGTTGAAAATGCAAACATTATAAATATTAATATAAACGATATATATAGTTTCTTCATAATTTACTCACCCACCTTTTCTAATAAAATTTCCGCTTTATTTCCGTGATAATCAACATAAACAGTAAGTTTATCTGTTAAATCATATTTTGTTAAATCAAATGTACAATTAGATTCGTAAATTCCATCATCATCAATAAATCCTCCTCCATTTGCTCTTGGACTCATTGACATTTCGAATTTTTTTCCGTTTTCATTTTCTATGTATTTATCATATTTCCAAATTTCTACCTCTCTTTTTTGCCATTCTATATATTCTGGTGTATATCTTATTTTTCTTTCTAAATAATTTAACATATCGGTAGTTTTTAGTTCATCATCTTGTGGCAATAAATCCCAATATTTTAATTCCGGAGTTGTTGGCCTTTCTTGATGTTTTTCTGCTTTAAATTTTAGTTTCAAATCAATTCCTGTTGTATATGAAGTTGCAGATATCACATTAAAATCATTATTTGTTGTACTTATTTGTTTGTATATTGTTGTTTTTCTATTATACATCTTTTCTGGTACATCAACTGTAAAATCCCACGAACCTTGTATGGTAATTTCTTCGTCTCCAAGCAAGGTTTCTTCTTTATTTGAAATTTTGATTTTTGTTAAACTAAAATTCAACTTTTTGCTCTTTGGAAAAGCTTCTCCTTCTGTATACATATTGTAAACTACCTTTATAGGATTTTCTCCTCTGTTTTGTATGTATGCATTTAATCCTGCATTTTCTGATATATTATTTCCATTTTCGTCTGTTATTTTTAAGTCTGGAAAATTAACCTCCCAAATATCTTTAGGATTTACTACTTCTTTTACCTCGTCTGGAAGAGTAACTTTTATTATCATACTTAAATTAAAATCATCCATTACAAATTCTTCTACTTTTATTTTTGTATTTATATTTTGAATTATTTTGCCATTTTCCTCATTTTTAGCATTACCTGTTGAAACTTGATTTTCCATATCTATGTTTTCGACATATCCCTCATTCATTGCTGTTTCCATACCTTTACTGGTTCCAAAAAAGTTGTCATATATTTTTTGGGATATTTCCTTTGCAAATACCATTCCTGAACACGATAAAATCATTAAAATTGTTGCAACTAATGGTTTTATTATATTAATCTTCTTAGGCATTTTCTTTTCCTCCTTAATAAAGTCGGATATAGAAATTTTGGTTTTGGTTTTTTCTAAAATTCTTTCTTTATTAATATTCATCACTATACCCTCCTTTTAATAATTCATTTTTTAGTTTTTTTCTAATTCTGTGTAATCTTGATTTTACATTAAACTCCGTTATTTTTAATATTTTAGATATTTCATTTATTTTCCTATTTCCATAATAATATAGATTAAAAATGTCTTTGTCTTGTTCCTTCATTTTTTCCATTGTATTTTTTATAATTTCAATTTTTTCTCTATTTTCATATTCTAAATCTATAATCTGTATATCAAAAAAATCATTTTCTAAATTATTAACATTATAATTATTCTTTGTTTTTCTTAGCTTTTCTTTCACCAAATTTCTCGCTATTCCTGCTATATATGAGCTAAGAGATTTCTCTTTGTCAATTTTATTTTGATTTTTCCATAATATAAAAAATGTATCTGATATTATTTCTTCAATATCTTCTTGATTAAAAATATTTGCAGACATATTTTGTATAATTGTGTATATGTACCCACTATATTCATCTATTATTTTTTCTAAATCAAGATTCTTTTCATCAATACTTTCATATTCCTTTATTGTTTTATTTTTCATTTAGATCTAAACTCCTTTTTAAGATACCTTACATTTATATATTGATATTTTATCAAAAAAGGTTACATTTTTGTTATCTATTTTTTATTTTATACATTAAAAGGCAGGAGCACAACCCCTGCCTTTATGTATCTATTTTTTGGACACTCCATTAATAGAACTATAAAACCAAGAATAATACTTCTGCCAATTCTAGCTAAAAAACACATCGTATCATAATAACTTTTCTAGCAATTAAACTTAAAAAATTTATTTTAAATTTATTTGTTAGCCATATTATTTTCAACTTGTTGTATCATCTTTTTAACCATATTTCCACCGATTCTTCCAGCATCTCTTGAAGAGATATCACCATTATAACCGTCTTTTAAAGTTACTCCAACTTCACTTGCTACTTCGTATTTGAATTTTTCTAATGCATCCATAGCTTCTGGAACTAATTTTTTGTTACTGTTGTTTGAGTTTGCCATTTCTTTCACCTCCTGTTAATATTAACATTTTTTATTATGAAACTTATATTAATTTTGTTTAAAAATTATTAAAATTCTGTTTCATTTTTATAGAAAAAAGTTTTCTTTTTTCTAAATATAGAATGTGCAGAAATGAAAAAAATAAACAGAAAATTTTTGGAAATTTTTTTGAGTAAAAAAATGAGGTAGAAAATATTCTTCCCCATCTAAAATATACTTTATGTTTTAATTTTTTGGAATCGCATTCCTAGCTAATTCATCACATCTATTATTCAATTCAACATCACTATGACCTTTAACTTTATTAAAAGTAACCTTGTGTTTCTTAGTCAAGCTATAAAGTTCCTGCCATAATTCCTTATTTTTAACCGCTTCACCTGATGCTGTTTTCCAGCCTTTTTTCATCCAATTAAAAATCCACCCTTGATTAAATGCATTAACACAATAACTACTATCACTAAAAATCTCAACCTCGCATTCTTGTTTTAAAGCTTTTAATCCTTGAATAATTGCAGTAAGTTCCATAATATTATTTGTAGTACTTTTATCTCCACCAGATATTTCCTTTTTCAATTCTCCTGCCATTAAAACTGCTGCCCATCCTCCAGGTCCTGGATTTCCTGAACATGCTCCATCTGTATAAATTATTACTTTTTGCATTTAATCAACTCCTTTTTTTGATTGGGGACGGTTCTTTTTCGGAAAAAGAACCGTCCCCAATCAGAAAAATTATTTCGTTATCCATTTTACTAAATCTAAATTTTCGCTATCTAAAAGCATTTTATTTGTTGGCATAACTCTAAATGTATATCCATAATTTCCGCCTGTTGATAAAGAAATTTTAGCAGTATAAGTATATCTCTTATATTCTTTTTCCTCAGATACAAATTTCATTGGAACTACTGTTATATTTTCAACACGTCCTTCGTCTGAAATTTTACCACAATATACTTCTACTCTTATATCTTCTTTTTCTAAATTTGGAAGTGTAACTTTGCATCCAACTTCTATTGCTTCACCTGCATCTATTCTAACATTTTCTGGATTATCTGTTTGTTCTATTAAGATATTATCCCAATTATCTTTTACATGTTTTTTCCAAGACGTAAATTCTGCTGCTTCATCTAATTTTGAAAAATGTTCATTATATAGGTTTATTAATGGTATATATAAATTATTTGTATAATCAACTAACATTCTTGCAGTACTGTATTTTCCACCTGTTGTTATTATTGATTGTTTCATTATTTTCATCCATTCTTCTGATGGTTCGTTTTCACTTGGTCTATTGTAGAATGTTGGTATTATTTTTGTTTCTAATGTTTTATACATACTTTGGCTATCTGCTACATCTTGTTCTGCATAAGATCTATATTCTTTGTCTGTTCCTATTGTCCATCCGTTTGTTTGGTCATATCCTTCTGCCCACCATCCATCTAAAACACTAAAGTTTATTACTCCATTTACTGATGCTTTTTGACCAGATGTTCCAGATGCTTCCATTGGTCTACGAGGATTGTTTAGCCATACATCTACACCACTTATTAAATATCTTGACATTGCTATATTGTAATTTTCTAGTAAGAATATTTTTCCTCTAAATTGTGGTTTCATAGATATTTCGTGTATAAATTTTATTAAGTCTTGTCCCTCTTTATCTGCTGGATGTGCTTTTCCGGCAAATACTAATCTTACAGGATGCTTACTATCATTTAATATTTCTGTTATTCTTTCTAAATCGTTAAATATTAATGTTGCTCTTTTATATGTTGCAAATCTTCTTGCAAATCCTATTATTAAGTCATTTGATGATATTGATGATGTCATTTCTTTTATTTCATCATAGCTTACTCCTGCTCTTCTTAGTCTGTTTGTTGTGTTATCTTTTATTATTTGTATTAGTTTTTCTTTTCTTTCTAAGTGTGCATTCCATAGTTCTTCATCTGGAATATTTTTTATTCTTTTCCATGTTTCATCTAAGTATATTTTGTCTTGCCAATATGGTGTTGTAGGCGATGTTAGATATTTGTTGTATAATTCTTTTAAGTTTTGTGGTACCCATGTACATGTATGTATTCCGTTTGTTACATAAGTTATTGGTGATTCATTTGCTGCTATGTTTGGCCATACATCTCCAAATAATTCTCTTGATACTTCTCCATGAAGTTTACTTACACCATTTTTCTTTCCTGCAATTTTTAATGCTAAAATTCCCATATTGAATCCAGGTTCTAATTGGTTGCAAGGTTTCATTCCTAATTTTAAGAAATCTTCTCTTCCTAAACTCATTTTTGGCCAGAATTCTTTGAAATATCTTTCAACTAAATCTGTTGGGAATATGTCGTTTCCTGCTGGTACTGGAGTGTGTGTTGTAAATACTGTTTTTGAACTTACTATATCTCTTGCAATTTCAAATGTAACTTCTTTTTCTGCTATTGTGTTTTTTATTAATTCTAATGTTAAAAATGCAGAATGTCCTTCGTTCATATGATATATTGTTGGATTTAATCCAAGTTTTTTTAGTAGTCTTACTCCTGCTATTCCTAAAACTATTTCTTGGCGAATTCTCATATCTTGGTCTCCACCATATAGTTTTAATGTTGTTTCTCTATCTTCGGCACTATTTTTGTCTATGTCTGAATCTAATAAATATAAACATATTCTTCCTACATTTATTTTCCATACTTTTAAATATACTGTTCTTTTTTGGAATTTTACTTCTATAAGTAAATCTTCTCCATCTTCATCTTTTACTGGATGGATTGGCATATTGTCTAATTCAATATTTTTGTATTCTGATTTTTGAATTCCATATCCTTCAATTTTTTGATGGAAATATCCATTTTTATAAAGTAGACCTACTCCAACTAGTGGAATTCCTAAATCACTTGCTGATTTTAAGTGGTCTCCTGATAGAATTCCTAGACCTCCTGAGTAGATTGGTATTGTTTCATCTAGTCCATATTCTGCTGAGAAATATGCTACTAGGTCATTTTTGTTGTCTGGATATTTTTTACCAAACCATGTGTCTTTGCTTGACATATAGTCCTCATAATTTTTTAATACTTTTTCATATTCTTTTACAAAACTAGAATCTTTTGCTGCCATTTCTAGTCTTTCTTGTGATACTCTTTTTAAAAATTTTACTGGATTTTTTTCTACTGTTTCCCATAAGTCTCTGTCTATTTTCTTTAGTAATCTTAAATATTCTGAATTCCAACTCCACCATAAATTATTAGCTATTTCATCTAATCTATTTATACTTTTTGGTAACTGTGGCTTTACAGTTATTTTATTAAATACGTACATTTATCTTGTCCTCCTTGGTAACTTTTTCTATTTTTCCTTTAGATATTATCTATTAAAATGTTTGTTTTGTCAAGAATTTTTGGATATTTTTGTAATTGGAAATTTTTGTAATTTCTATTTACATAAGGTTGTTTTTGTGATATAATTTATTGTATAAAACACCAAGGAGGTAAATGCATAATGACAAAGGAATATTCACTTATTGAATTAATCGTTAAGAGGGATAAAGATCCTTCCTCTCTTACAGAAGAGGAATCTACTTATTTAGACCGCTGTTTTAAACAGTATTTAAAGCCTCTTCCAAATAAAAAGTAAGTGAAAACAAAGGGAGAAGTTGATATAGTGCATCTACACTCATCAATTTCTCCCTATTTCTATTTTGTTAATTTTTCTCCAAAACAACAATATTCTTAGCCACAATATCCAATTTAACAACATTCATAGCTGTTAAATTCTCAATCTCCTTAACAATCTTTTTCTTAAATTCGACCAGACCTTCTGCAACATTATATCCATAAACAACACTAACTTCCATATCAATTAAAGGTCCCTCTCCATAATTTTGAACACGAGTTCTTAAAACCTTATAAATTTCTGGCATCTTTTCAGCCTGATATTCTGCAATTTGTCTAAAAACAGAATCTGAAATTGTGAAATTTCCCATATAACTGAAAGTAGGTCTAATTATTGATTTTTCTGATATATATGGTTGTTTTCCTTTTCCTTTTGATTTAAAAATTTGAAGTGGGTCTAATAAATATCCAGAAAAATCTTTTTTTATTTCAAATGTTGGAACAGGTATTACGTGTTTTCCTTCAGTAACTCTTATATTTCTAGCTGTTTTCATTTCTTCCTCTGTTGCCACATCTGTTATATATGTTGTATCAGATACTTTTGGAAGTCCCAAATTTTCTGCAATTTTTTCCACCATTCCATCAGATGTTCCAAGTATAAGAATTTTCTTTACTTTGTATTTTTTTAATGCTTTCTGAATCACCTTTTTTTCGTCATCATGTAAAAACAAAGCTTTTTTTACTGTTTCTATTTTAGTTGATGCTTTTTTTGCTGATTCTCCAGCTACAACTCTATTCTCATTTATTAAAAGTCCATCATCAATTATAAAATGTACATCTTTTTCTCCTGCTACCATCTGTGCTCTGTAACTTTTTCCTGTTCCTGATGGTCCTACAAAAGCATATACTTTAATATTTTCAAACATTCTATTTTTCCTTTCGTTATAAAAATAAGACTAAGACTAAAAAGCTAATTTTAGACCTAGTCTATTATATTTTATACTATTTCTTTTATTTTTACACTACGCACGTGGTCAATTTTTTCCCAAGTTGTATCTTGTTTAAATAAACATTTAAAGTTTATTAAAAGCCACGAACCTGTAAATAATGGATAGTATATTAACCATTTTAACATTGGTTTTATTGGTTTTTTGTCTAAATACATTGTAAATAATGCTGATAACATTGGTAAGAAAAATGTTGGTACTACATATCTTAGTATGTTTAATATTAAACCTGCTGTTGTCATTGTATCTAACATATATATTACAAAGTTTGATAATAACAATACTATTGATAATACAAACATTGGTATACTTCCAACTATGTATAATAATCCATCAAAATTCATTATTGTTTTATTTTTTTGAACTGCCTTTGCTAGGTCTTTTGTATAAATTTTCATACATTGAATATGTCCAACTGTCCATCTTGTTCTTTGTGTCCATGATGCTTTGAATTTTTCTGGTTGCTCATCATATACTATTGCATCTGTTGCCCAACCTAATTTTTTTCCTTTTATTATTTGTTTTAATGAGAATTCTATATCCTCTGTTAATGTTTTTGTATCCCAACCTGTTTCTTTTACTAAGTCAAATTTTACCATAAATCCTGTTCCATTTAATAATGGTGATAATCCTACATTGTATCTTGCTAAATGATAAAATCTGTGCATTGTCCAATAGAAGAATGCATATCCTGCTGATACCCAACTTTCTGCTGGATTTTTTATGTCTTTATATCCTTGTACTACTTCTTCTCCTTGGCATAGTTTTCTATTCATTACTTTTATGAAGTTTTTGTCTACGATATTATCTGCATCAAATACTAAAAATGCATCATAGTCCGCGTTTTCTTCTATTTTTTGTTTTAAGAACCAGTTTAGAGCATATCCTTTTGTCTTTTTTGTTTCATCAAATCTTTTATATACTATTGCTCCCGCTTCTTCTGCATATTTTGCGGTGTTATCTGTACAGTTGTCTGCTATTACGTAAATATCGTATAGGTCTTTGTCGTAGTCTTGATTTTTTAAACTTTCTACTAAGTTTGCTATTACTGTTTCTTCATTGTGTGCTGGTATTATTGCCATAAATTTGTGGTTTTTCTTTTTTAATAGTGGTTTTTCTTTAAATTTTATTAGTGCACATAAACTTATTGCTAGTTCGTATATCCAGAATACTACTATTAGATATACAAGTGCTTGCCTCAATAAATATATATATTCCATCTATTTCTCCTTCTCTTTTTATTTTATTTCACTACATTGTATATTATACTATTTTTGCCCAAGTTTTGCAATGTTTTGGTGGAAAAATTTATAAAATCTTAATTTTATTGTTCTAATTGTAGCTTGAATAATAAAGTTTGTTTAATTAGCATATGTTTTTAAGTAAAAATAAAATCACGAAATTCGCAAAAAAATGTTGAGGTGATTCATAACAAACGCCCCCAACACTTTTTCCTAAAAAATATTGTTGTATTCATATTTTGTTTTATTTAATACAAGGTTACTCTAAAGCCTATATCAGCACTATTCATCTCATTTGGATATCCTATTATTTCATTAACATCTAAATGTTTTGAATTCCAATAACTGCCTCCTCCGTAATACACAATTATAAGAATCTGATGAAACAGTTCCTAAAGTCCACTCCCATACATTTCCAGCCAAATCATAAATATTTTTCTTTGAATTTCTACTAGTTGCTCCTGTTGTAAGTATTATTGCACTTCCAGAATCTTTTGTAAAACCATTTTTATCAATAGTATTAAGTTCTATACCATATTTAGCTGTTGTTCTTGTTATTTTAAATGTTGAACTAACATAGTTTCCCCAATTTATACTTGTTTCTTTTATTTCTGATATATCAGTACCATTTTCCTCTAAAAACTTTAGTGTTAATTTATATTGAATTCCAAATAATAAACTACTTTTCAAACTTCCGCTTTCCACTTTTTCTGCTATTTTTTCTGCATCACTACGAGTTACAAATATTATAGGTACTTGATTTATTTTTGATACAGGTACTATTCCTTCAATATTATTTACTTCTGAACTTGTCCTGTAAATATTTCCATATCCTGCTTCATATCTCCCTATCCAAAATCCTTCATTAATATATATACTTTTCAACATATTATTTTTTAATTCTAAATACTTTTCTTTTTCAATATATTTTCCCGCTATTTCAGCATTATCTTCATACTCTTCGCTATTATATTCTTTTGTATATTCTTTTAAATCATCCTCTATTTTTTTATACTCTTCTGTCGTAAAATTCACTATATTTAATCCTGCTGTTTTATAAACTGTGGCTATTTTAGGTACCTCTACCCAAACATATTCATTGCCATTTCCATCAGTTATAACCAAACCATCATCAATAGAATCCTCACCAACAATTTTTGTTGGTGCAAAACCTTCTGGTAAGGTAAGGCCTTTATAGGTTGTTTTCCCTGTACTCATTAAAGCTTCTGCTTGTGCCATTTTTCTTTGTTCATCTATTCCAGCAGTTTCAGTCTTTTCCTTCGCCTCAGCTGCTCTATTTAAAATTCCATTTTGCCCTGTTAGCATACTTATACTAATGCCGTGCTAAAATTAAAAGCACTATTATTGTAACAACTAAAGCAATTAAAGTTATTCCTGTATTATTTTTTAATTTTTTCTCCAACATTTCATCCTCCTATAAATTATTATTGCATTCATATTTTGTATCAAAATATATTCTATCATACAGTCTTTTTGCATTCAATATTTATTGCTTGTGTAACTCAAATATAAAATTCTCGTAATATCAGTGTAAAAAAAGTCTTTTTTACTTAGTTATACTAATTATATATTATAAGCATTTTACATTTTATATTAATTTACCTAAGGCATAAAATAAACAAAAATAGGTATAATGTTTAAAATTACATTATACCTATTTTTACCACAACTCTTCTAACTTATACTCTTTCTCCAACTTCTCGTTAAAATAAATCTTACTTAAAAGCTTAATTTCTCTCAAACTTTCATCTTTCAAACTAAATCCAAAAACCTTTTTACAAGGAGCTGAAACAATAAAATTTAAAGCTGCCAAAGTACTTTGGCTTATACTAATAGAACTTTTATCCTGCCTATAGCACTCCTCACATTTAACCCCATTATCCTTAATACTAAAATGGTTTAAGTTCTCTTTTTCCCCACAGTTAGCGCATCCATTAACTCTAGGCTTGAACCCAAGAAAACATAAAAGTTTAATTTTAAAAACACTTAAAATAAAATCTGGATCTTTATCGGTTTCAGAAATCATATATAATGTATTTAAATAAAGTTGTAAAATTTTATAGCTGTTCTCATTTTCAGTTGTAACATCTTGAATAATTTTTGTAATATGTACTGCATACTTAATTTTGTCTAAATCTGTTCTTATATTGTAAAACATTTCAATTGTATCACAAGAATTTATTGAATAGTTATCTTGTGACTTGTACAAAATATATTCGCCAAAACATAAAAACTGTGTGCCTGCCAAAAGAGCGCTATTTTGCCTTCTAGCGCCTTTTGCTGCACACGATATTTTTCCGAGACCTGGTGTTAGCATTGTAAGCATCTTGTCAAAGTCTCCCATATTACTTTCCGCTATTATTATTCCCTTCGTTTTTACTATTCCCATTTGTTTCCACCTTTTGAAGATTTGCTAAATTATTTTGTATATTTTCTATTTGTTTCATTTCTAAAAATGTATCAACACTTCCTGTTGATTTAAACATATTCCAAGCCATATCTTTTATCATAACGTCCACTTCCTTCTGGAGTTATTTTCTCCATTCTTATGTATTTTATTCATTAAAAAATTTTTCGTTATTCATCCAATCTTCCTTAACTTTAACCCAAGTTTTTAAATTAACTTTTGTTCCGAAATTTTGCTCCATATCTTTTCTTGCCATAGTTCCAATTCTCTTAAGCATTTCGCCATTTTTTCCAATTATTATTCCCTTATGTGAATTTCTTAAACAATAAATTGTTGCTTCTATATTATAAATATCTTCATTTTTTTGAGTTTTCTTAAGTTTCATTTTTTCTACTTGTACAAAAATACCATGTGGTACTTCATCTCTTAATAATATTAAAGCCTTTTCTCTTATTGTTTCTTCTGCAAGCTGTCTTAAGGTTTGGTCTGTATATTCATCTTGGTCATAATATGCAGGACCAGGTTTTAAATTTTTTTCTATTTCATCAAGTACAACTTCTTTATATTTATTTTTTGTTGCTGAAATTGGAATTATTGCTGAAAAATCATATTCATTTTTGTATAAATCTATTAATTTAGCCAATTCTTCTTTATTTATTAAATCAACTTTATTTATTATCAAAATGCATTTTTTATTTGCTTCTCTTATTTTTTCTAAGATTTTCATATCTCCTCTTCCAATTTCTTTGCTATCTGCTTCTATTAAAAACAAAATAACATCAGAATTAGAAATTGCATCCCACGATAATTCTATCATATTTTCATTTAACTTTGTTTTAGGTTTATGTATCCCTGGGGTATCTATAAATATAATTTGTGAATTTTCTCTATTTACTATTCCTCTTATTTGTGTTCTTGTAGTTTGGACTTTGTTTGCTATTGCTGCAATTTTTTCTCCTACTAATAAATTTATTAATGTTGATTTTCCTACATTTGTTCTTCCACAAATTGATACAAATCCTGATTTAAATTCTGCCATTTTTCCTCCTTTTTTTGAAATGGGGACGGTTCCTTTTTGAAAAAGGAACCGTCCCTATTTCAAAAAATTCTACTAATATCATTATAAGTTACAAATATAGATAAGGCAATTAAAAGCGAAAAACCTAATAATTGTAACTGTATCTGAACCTTATCACTTACAGGTTTTCTCCTTATAGCTTCTATCAAAAGTAACAATATTTTTCCTCCATCTAGAGCTGGAATTGGAAGTAAATTAGTTATTCCAAGTGATACTGATACTACTGCCATTATATATAAATATTCTTTAATTCCTGTTGTTTTTGAAACTAACTCTGATATTCCAACAGGACCTGTTAAGTCATCTGCTCCAACTTGACCAGTAAATATCATTTTTACACTGTCTAACAATGCTCCTGAAAAGCCAAGTGTTGCTTCACAGGCTGTTTGCAAGCTTCCATATATTATTGCTATTAATATAAAATATACTACTAATCCAAAAACTATATTTACTATAGCTCCTGCCGCAACTATTGCTATTCTTTTTGGTATGCTTGCCTTGTTAAAAGCACCTGTTTCTTCTGAAGCTTCTTCCTCTCCTTCCATGCTAACAAAGCCACCTAGAGGAATTGCACGTAAAGCATATTTAGTTTCACCTTTTTGTTTGGAAATTAATTCTGGTCCAAACCCTATTGCAAATTGATTTACTTTTACCTTGCAAAGTTTTGCAACTAGGAAATGTCCTCCTTCGTGTATGAATATTAAAAATCCAAGTAAGAATATTATTTTTATCGCTGATAAAATAAATCCAAGCATTCTTTCCTCCATTTTTTCGAATTGGGGACGGTTCCTTTTTGAAAAAGGAACCGTCCCCATTTCAAAATATCATATATAAAAATGGTGCAATGAAAACTAAGCTGTCTAATCTATCTAGCATTCCACCGTGACCAGGTAATAAATTCCCATAGTCTTTTACATCTACAAATCTTTTTACAGATGATGCAACCAAGTCTCCTATTTGACTAAGTAGGCTTAATCCTAAACTTACTATTGCTATCATACTATAAGAAAATTCTGTTCCCCAGTAATTATTTGATATTGCCATATAAATTCCTGAAACAATCACTGCTCCTATAGCTCCTGCTACACATCCTTCTATTGATTTTTTAGGACTTATTTTACTAAATTTGTGTTTTCCAAAATGTTTTCCAATTAAGTATGCAAATATGTCTGTTGACCATGATACAACAAATGTATATGCAAATAAAACTTTTCCAAATTCTAGTTTTCTTACTAATTCTAAAAACATAAAGAAAAATGGTACATACATTATTCCCACCAATGTATATGCTACATCTTTAAAGGTTATTTTCATATCTGTAAGTATTACATTTAAAAATAATAATAACATTACAACTGGTATTGAAAGTGCTACAAAATGTAATAATTTTTCTGTTTCTAAGAACATTGCTCCAACAATATAAAGGTTTGATAAATAACCTACCCATTGTATTGGTTTTGCAACCTTTTTTACTGCTCCAAAATATTCGTACATACTAATTATACTTACAATTAATACTGCTACTCCTATTACATATTCGTTTCCTAATACAAATAGTAGTGCCACAATTGGAAGTCCTAATACTGTTGTTAAAACTCTTTTTAAATCCATATTTTTCACCTTTTTTATTTTCCTAATCTTCTAGTTCTTTTTTGATATTCAATTATTGCATTATCTAAATCTTCTTCATTAAAATCTGGCCAGTTTTTGCTTACAAATAAAAATTCTGAATATGCAATTTGCCAAGGCAAGAAATTGCTTGTTCTCATTTCTCCACTTGTTCTTATTACTAAGTCTGGATCTGGCTGACCTGCAGTATATAATTTGCTTTCTAGTAAATCTTCATTTATATCTTCTAAAGAAATTGTTTTATTTTCAACTTCTTTTGCAATTTCTTTTGCTGCTCTTACAATTTCTGCTCTTCCTCCATAATTTAATGCAATATTAAAATGAACACCTGTGTTATCTTTTGTTCTTTCTATACATTCTTTTATTCTTTCCTGCATTTTGTCGTTTAATGCTGTTGTATCTCCTAAAAATTGAATTTTTATATTTTCAGAATCTGCAACTTTGGCATAATGTTCTAAATAGTTTTGAAGTATTAACATTAGGCTCTTTACTTCTTCTTCTGCCCTTTTCCAATTTTCTGTTGAAAATGCATATACTGTAATATATTCAAGTCCTATTTCGTTTGCATGTCTTACAATTTTTTCTAGAACTTTTGCTCCTTCTTTATGACCAAAAGCTACTGGCATTCCCTTAGCTCTTGCCCAACGTCTGTTTCCATCCATTATAATTGCTATATGCTTTGGTAGTTCTTCTTTTTTAAATTCCATTTATTTAAACCCCTTATTTATTTCTTGTTTCAATATATCTTGCTAAATTAGTTAAAAATTCGGCCTTTTCTCCAAATTCATCTAATTCTAAGATTGCTTCATTTGTAATTTGATGTAATATTTCTTTAGATTTTTCTAATCCATATTCAGATACATAAGTGCATTTTCCTTTTTCTTTATCATTTCCAACAGGTTTTCCAGTTATTTTTTCGTCTCCAATTTCAGATAAAATATCATCTTTTATTTGAAACGCTAAACCTATTTTTTCTGCATAGTTTGTTATTTTTTCAAGCTGACTTTCTGTTGCTCCACCTAAAATTGCTCCCATTCTTGCACATAGTCTTAAATATGCTCCAGTTTTGTTTTTGTGAATATATTTAAGTTCCTCGTTCGAAATGTTTTTTCCTTCACATTCTGTATCTAAATATTCTCCCGCAAGCATTCTGTCTGTTGCTATTGAAAACTCTTTAAATATCTTAATTTTATTTTTTAATTCGTTTTCATTTTCTGTATTTAATAAATCACCACTTATTACAATATAAGCATAATTAAAAAGTCCATCTCCTGCTAGAATTGCAGTTGCTTCATTAAACTGTTTATGATTTGTTGGTTTTCCGTGTCTTAAATTATCATTATCAATACCTGGTAAATCATCGTGTATTAGTGAAGCATTATGCACCATTTCTATGCTAATTGCATAAGGCATAGCTACTTCTAGATTTTCCTTAAATAATTTATATGTACTTAAAACTAAAGTTGGTCTTAGCCTTTTTCCTCCTGCCATTAAACTATATTCCATAGCATTATTTAAAATTCGTTCTGGACAATCTTGTTTTCTTAAATACTTTTCTAATTCGTTATTTACTTGTTCTTGGTATTTTTTTAATTCGGTTTTAAAATCCATATATTACATCCCTTTTACTTTTAACTATATTGAAAGTATTTCATTTTCCTTATTTGCTAATACTTTGTCTACTTCTTCTATTGCTTTATCTGTTAATTCTTGAATTTTATTTTCAGCTTGTTTTAGTTCGTCTTCTGTCATTTCTCCATCTTTTTGCTCTTTTTTAGCTTGATCAATTCCATCTCTTCTAGCATTTCTAACTGCAACTTTACAATCTTCTGCCATTTTTTTGATGTCTTTTACTAATTCTTTTCTTCTTTCTTCAGTTAATTCTGGAAAAGCAAGTCTTATTACTTTACCATCATTATTTGGATTGATTCCAATATCTGATGACAAAATTGCTTTTTCTATTTCTTTTAAAACTGATATATCCCATGGTTGAATTACTATCATTCTAGCTTCTGGAACTGATACTCCTGCTACTTGATTTATTGGTGTTGGTGTTCCATAGTAGTCTATTTTTACTTTATTTAATATTGCAGGATTTGCTCTTCCTGCTCTTACTTCTGCAAATTTTTCTCTTAAGTTATCAATTGATTTGTTCATTTTTTCTTTTATAATGTTATAGTCCATAATAATATCTTTCCTTTCTCCCCGCTTGGGACCATTGGGGTCGGTTCTTTTTGGTCCCTTTTAGAACATTATTTTACAGTTGTTCCTATTTTCTCACCTTTAACAGCTCTTACTATATTTTCTGGGTCTGCTATTCCAAATACTACAAGTGGAATATTGTTGTCTTTGCATAATGCTGTTGCTGTTGAGTCCATAACTTTTAAATCTTTATTTAATACTTCTTGATATGTTATTTCATCATATCTTTCAGCTGTTGGATCTAATTTTGGATCTGCTGAATATACTGCATCTATTGCTTTTCCAAGTAATATTGCATCTGCTTCTATTTCTGCAGCTCTTAATGCTGCTCCTGTATCTGTTGAAAAGAATGGATGTCCTGTACCACATGCAAATATAACTACTCTTCCCTTTCCTAAGTGTTTTGTTGCTTTTCTTTTTATAAATGGTTCTGCAATTTCTCTCATTTCTATTGCTGTTTGTACTCTTGTATGTATTCCTCTTGCTTCGATTGCATCTTGTAGAGCTAATGCATTCATTGCTGTTGCTAGCATTCCCATGTAGTCTGCTGTTGTTTTTTCCATTTGCTCTCCGTTTCTTCTTCCTCTCCAGAAGTTTCCTCCGCCTACTACTATTGCTACTTCTACTCCCATTTCTACTACTTCTTTTATTTTGTCACATATTTCTCCTACTACTTTTGTGTTTATTCCTGTTTTGTCTTCTCCTGCTAATGCTTCTCCACTTAGTTTTAATAGAACTCTTTTATATTTTGCTTCTGACATTTTTGGTTCTTCCTTTCTTTTTTTATTTCTTTGGGTATTTTATCATATTTGTTTGGAAACTACAATAGTTTTTTTGTTTTGATTGGGATATTGTGTAAAAAATAAGAAAACAGCTGTGTTTTTTGCTGTTTTCTTCTTCTTCAAAATAAAATTTATTACCTTAATATAATACTACTCTGAAACCTACACTAGGATAACTCTTTTCTAGTTCGTCTATATTTCTATAATTAGCTACCATAGTATTGCCCGGATGAGCAAAACTTCCTCCTCTCATAACGTTATTCCATGAATTTTCGTCAGAAGTTCTTTCTAAAGTTATTTCCCACATATTTCCAGCTAAATCGTATATATTCATTTCAGAAAATTCATCAGAAGCTCCCGTTGTTAGAATTACTTCTGAAATTTCTTCTTTTTTATATGGACAAGGTCTAAATTCAATAGAATACTTAGCATTTGAATTTATAACATTCCATTTATTGTCACTATAATTTCCAATATTTACACTATTTGTATTTAAAGTATATATTATATTTTCCCTTACTTTTTCTTTATCTGTATCTTTTGAATTTTTTACCGTTTTTTCTTCTATAAATTTTAATATCAAATCCCATTGTACACCAAACATTAGACTACTTGTACAATTTCCCGACTCAATATTCGATGCCATTTTTTGTGCTTGTGCTCGTCTTATCCAATTATATGGATATACATTTGCTTTTATTACTGGCTTTTGCGTTGTTTTATACAATTCATATCTATCAGATCCATTTCTAATTTCTTCATTTGTTTCATATCCAACTTCATATCTTCCAACCCCAAACCCCTTATTCTGATATATACTCTTTAACATCTTATTTTTTAAATCATTATATTCTTTTTCATCTTTAAACCATCCCTCTGTACTGTCTGGATAATATTCATCTTTATAACTTGTACCATTTCTATAATCACTCGTATATGTATGTAAATCATCCTCTATTTTTCCATATTCTTCATCTGTAAAAGCAGTTATACTTAATCCTGCTGTTTGATATACTTCATCTGCTTTAGGCACTTCCACCCATACATATTCATTTCCATATCCATCAGTTATGACTAACCCATCATCAATTGAATCTTCCCCTTCAATTTTTGTTGGAGCCAATCCTTCTGGTAATGTAACTCCTTTATAAGTAGTTTTTTCTGTGCTCATTAGTGCCTCTGCTTGTGCTAATTTTCTTTGTTCATCTTTATTTGCTGTATCTGTTTTCTCCTTTGCCTCACCTGCTCTATTCAAAATCCCATTTTGCCCTGTAAGCATACTTACACTAATTCCGTGCCAAAATTAAAAGTACAATTATCGTTACAACCAAAGCTATCAAAGTAATTCCTTTATTTTCATTAAAATTAACTCTCACTTTCTTCTCCTCCGTTTTCAACAAAATTCATAATTTGAATTTATATATATTCAAAACATATATTACATCCTGTATTTTTATTTAATCACATTTTGTGTACTTTTTCAATCGCATTATACAAAATGTTATAATTCTGTAAAAAATGTCACACAAATGTAATATTTACATAATGAACCTGTAATATAACTAAATTATTTATTATAAAATTTAATAGAAAATTTAATTTTATTAATAATCGAGGTAAAAAATATGAAAGTAAAAACACTAAACGGAAATCTAAATATTATAGGAAGAAATTTAAGAAAATATCGAAAGAGTCAAAAAATTTCGCAACCAGAATTATGTAAAAGGCTTGATTTGCTTGGAGTTACAATGTATATTTGTGACATTTATGAAATAGAATATGGCAAAAAAACTGTAAAAGATTTTGAAGCACTTGCTTTTTGTAAAGTTTTAAATATTACACTTGATGACCTTTATTCAGATACAGATCAATATTATGAAGCATAAAAAAATAAACAATTTGCTTTTTAGGCAAGTTGTTTATTTTTTATTTTTAGTACATTCCATCCATTCCTGCACCCATTCCATTATCTGAATGTCCACAATCACATTTCTTTTCAGGTGCATCTGTAACTAAACTTTCTGTTGTAAGTACCATAGAAGCAATAGAAGCTGCATTTTGTAAAGCACTTCTTGTAACCTTAGTTGGGTCAACAATTCCTGCTTTTTTCATATCTACATATTGTTCGTTCCTTGCATCAAATCCGAAACCTATATCTGCTTTTTTTACATTTTCTAGAATAACTGCTGGCTCTAATCCTGCATTTCTAGCTATTTGTTTTAATGGTTCTTCTAATGCTTTTAGAACAATTTTTGCTCCTAATTTTTCACTTTCTGGCATACTATCAACTGCTTTTTCAACTGTTGGAATAACATTTATTAAAGCTGTTCCTCCACCTGCTACTATTCCTTCTTCAACTGCTGCTCTTGTTGCAGATAAAGCATCTTCTATTCTTAATTTTTTGTCTTTCATTTCAACTTCTGTTGCTGCTCCAACTCCAATTACTGCAACTCCTCCAGCTATTTTTGCTAAACGTTCTTGTAGATTTTCTTTGTCAAATGAGCTTTTTGTTTCTTCTATTTGAGCTTTTATTTGTTTCACTCTTTCTTGAATTTTTGCTTTATCTCCTGCACCATCTACAATTATTGTATTTTCTTTTTGAACTTTAACTTGTTTTGCTCTACCTAATTGTTCGATTGTTGTATCTTTTAATTCTAGTCCTAATTCAGATGTTATAACTTCTCCACCTGTTAGAATTGCAATATCTTCTAGCATTGCTTTTCTCTTATCTCCAAATCCAGGTGCTTTAACTGCTACTACATTTAATACACCTCTTAATTTGTTAAGTACAAGTGTTGATAATGCTTCTTGTTCAACGTCATCACATATTATTAATAGTTTTCCAGATTGTTGCATTAAGTTTTCTAGTAATGGTAATATTTCTTGAATATTACTTATTTTTTTATCTGTTATTAATACATAAGGATTATCTAAAACTGCTTCCATTTTTTCTGTATCTGTTACCATATATGGAGATACATATCCTTTATCAAATTGCATTCCTTCAACTACATTTAGTTCTGTATTTGATGTTTTTGATTCTTCTATTGTTATAACTCCATCTTTAGATACTTTTTCCATAGCATCTGCTATTAAGTTTCCAACTTCTTCGTTATCTGCTGATATGCTTGCAACCCTTGCAATTCCGTCTTTTCCTTCTACTTCTGAACTAATCTTTTTTAGTTCTTTAACAGCTACATCAACAGCTTTGTCCATTCCTCTTTTAACTGCCATTGGGTCTGCACCTGCTGCTACATTTTTAACTCCTTCTTTTATCATACTTTGAGCTAAAACTGTTGCTGTTGTTGTTCCATCTCCTGCAACATCGTTTGTTTTTGTTGATACTTCTTTTACTAAACGTGCTCCCATATTTTCAAATTTATCTTCTAGTTCTATTTCTTTTGCTATTGTTACACCATCATTTGTTATTAATGGAGCTCCATAACTTTTATCTAATACTACATTTCTTCCTTTTGGTCCAAGTGTTACTTTTACTGTATCTGCTAATTTGTTAACACCTTCTAATAAACTTTTTCTAGCATCTTCGCCAAATTTTATTACTTTTGCCATTTTTATCACTTTCCTTGTTTTTATTTAGGTTTTTATAGGATACCTATAAACCTTTTTATTAATCAACTATTGCTAATATGTCGTCTTGTTTTACTATTATGTAGTCTTGACCTTCATATTTTACTTCTGTTCCTGCATATTTGCTTACATATACGTTGTCACCTTTTTTTACATACATTTCTTGTATTTTTCCGTCTACCTTTTCTCCTGGTCCAACTTCTACAACTTCTGCTATTTGTGGTTTTTCTTTACTTCCTGTTGTTAGAATTATTCCACTTTTTGTTGTTTCTTCTGCTTCTTTCATTTTGATTAATACTCTATCACCTAATGGTTTTATCATATATATCCTTCCTTTCTTTTTTAGCACTCTTTCTTTTAGACTGCTAATAATATATACCTTATTTTAGCAAATGTCAATAGGTATTTGCTAAAAAATTTTTATTTTTCATCGACACCGTTCGACAAAGGGTTGGGGTTTTTTGTTGTATAATAATAGTAATTTTCACATGAAAGGAGGTGAAAATTGTGAATTCAAAAAAGCGAAAGAAAAAAAGTAAGCGTAACTTTTCAAAAATTATACATAAATTAGTAAAAGCAATAAAATTTATTTTTGATTTCTTACAATTGCTAAAATCTTTAATAGATTTTTTCTATTAAAAGAAAAACGGTATCTCCGACAAGATACCGTTTTTTTAGGGGCTTTGCCCCATTTGATTTTCATCTGAAATTTGGTTAAATTGTGAACTCAAAATTTATACTTCTATTATACTAAAAATAAAAATTTTTGCAATACTTTTTTCAAATCTTTTTCAAAAATCGTTTGACAAAATTCGACAAACTACATTCTTGTAAAAAACAATCCAATAACAATTATTCCAATAATTACTCTATAAATAGCAAAAACCTTAAAGCTACCTTTTTTCAAATAATCAAGCAAAAACTTGATAATTAAAACACCAACAATAAAACTTGCAATTACCCCAACTAAGAAAGGCAATCCAAAAGTAAAGTTTGTCAAATCAAACACAACTGCTGCAAATGTAATTGGTGCTGCTAACATAAATGAATATTTAGCAGCTGATTCTCTATCAATATTTAAGGCTCTTGCAACTGTCATTGTAATTCCAGAACGTGAAACTCCTGGAAAAGCTGCAGCAAAAGCTTGTGATAAACCAATTAGCATAGATTGTTTAAAAGTTATTTTTTCATATTTTACATTTGATTTTGCATTTTTATCTACAACATATAAAATTATACCCATTACAATTAATGTTATAGCAATTATAAGCATTTCTACATTTAAGTTGTCACCTATAATTTTTTCTGATATTTTATCTAATATTAAACTTAATATTCCTGCTGGAATTGTTGCAAAAACTATGTACCAGAACATTCTTCCATCTGTTGTTCTTTTTTTGTGAACTACTTGGTTATAACCACCTTTTATTAATTTTATCCAATCTTTGTAAAAGAATAATATTATTGCCAAAAGTGTTCCTAAGTGAAGTGCAACATCAAACGAATCTGATATCGTTTCCCATCCAAACACCCATGGAAATAAGTTTAAATGTGCCGAACTTGACACTGGTAAAAATTCAGTTAATCCTTGAACTATACCTAAAATTAATGCATGTATTATATCTGTCATTTTTTCTACTCCTTTTTTATTTCATTTTATTCCGTATAATCTACATTATACTGTTCTCCACTAATTTCTCCTAAAGAATAGTATATTTTTTCATCTTTTTCTATTCCATCAACTAAAATTACGCATCTTGTAGTTAGATTTATCATAAAATCATAATCAATTCCTTCAATATCTAAATCATTTTTTATAATTTCTTTGCTAAAATACTTAAAATCCGCTATTTTTCCAATATCAGAACCATTTAGATTATTATCTTTAGCTGAATTATACGCTGTAAAACATTGTGTTTCTTTTCCACTAGATGATAAGAGTAGTCCTTTATTCCACTCTGTTTTGTCACCATCTTTCTGATTTTCATACCAGCTATTTACCTCTGATTGCATTACTTTCATTTGATGAACAGCATTATAATATCTAGATTCTTTAGCTGTTGAAATTCCACTATAAGTTGTAATTGAGGCTAAAATCATTAGAACTATTACAGTAACAACTAATGATATCATTGTTATACCTTTGTTTTGTTTTAGCATAATTACCTCCTTACCCATTAAGCATTTTTTCTAATACTAATATAAACATAGCATGACTCCAACCAAGACCTATTACCCAATTTGCAGATAGTGTATTATTATCTACTTGTTCTCCAATAAAGTTTAATTTACTAACAGTTTTTACTACAAAATCAAATGTTTCTTTTGCTTTAGTTTTTTCACCTTTTTCTAAGTAATACAATGTCATCCACATATTAGCAATTGGCCAAGGGTTTCCATTCATATAATGGTCTCCTTCAAATCTTTGGAATCCGCCTGTATATGTACGTAAACTTAAGTTTATTCTTTCTATTGTATTTAGCACATTTTTTTCTTTTGGTGTAAATACATTAAATGGTGTAACTGCACCTACTATACTTATATCCATTTTTCTATCTTCTGGATTTCTTACATAAGATTTTCTTTCTTCATCATACATATTTTCATTTATATATTTTTTTATTTCTACTAAAAGCTTTTCAATTTCTAATTTTGATTTTTGTACTTTTTCGTCTTTTAATCTATTGTTTTCAAAATCAGATACATTTTTTCCAAGTGCTTTATATATTCTTAGCATTGCTTCAAATGATGCATATATACAAGAAAGTGAATATAAATGTATTCCCTCACACATTTCCCATAAATCATAACTTACGTGATATTTATTTGTTTTTTCAATTATATCTTTTACATATCTTTTTAGAAAATCCACTGCTTTTTCACACATTTGTAAGGTTTCTTTTAGAAATTTTTCATCTTTTGTATATTGGTAGTGTGAATATACTCCATAAACTACACTTGCAGTTTCATCAACTTGGTATCCCCAGCAAGGAGCTAATTTTCCATCTGAGAAAAATCTTTGTTCCCACATTCCATTTTTGCTTTGTGTTTGCTTACAAAATACTTTATAAAATTTGTCTACTTCTGCACTCATTCCTAATATATCCATTGCCCTTGTAATAAATACTGCATCTCTTGGCCAAGTATATGCATATCTTCCACATTTAGTAAAGTTTTCGTCAATTTCAGCTGATGCTATTATTCCTCCTGTTTCCGAGTTGGTTAGCAATGGGAATAATAATATACTTCTATAATATATATCTGCTAATTTTTCTTCATAGCTATTTTTAGGCTCTTTCATATTTAATTTATCGTGTGATTTTACATATTTTCTCCAATATGCTTTTGTTTTTGTGTATTCAGAATTAAAATCTATTCTTCTTATTCTTTCTATTTCTGCCTCAAAATCAGCCATAATTTTTGGTTGAGGCTCTAATAAAACACATATATCAATTTGCTTTTTTTCTCCTGGTTTTATTATTTCCATATCATAAGAAACAGAAGATTCATTAGACATTCCTATATAGTCTTTATCCCAAATTTCACCTGATTTTATGGTATTAAAGCTTCCGTGAATTTGATGTGATAATGTTTTTTGTTCTTTACTAAATGTTGATATCATAAAATCGTGTGCATATTGTACCATTCCATTATCGATTTCTGTACATCCTACAAAATTATTTGTATCTGATAATATTCCTTGATGTATTAAAAATTTAATGTTTAAATCTATTGAGTTTTCATTTATTAATGTGTATCTTCTTACTAATACATTTTCTTTTACAGGTATAAAATCTGTTTGTAAAATTTTTAATTCAAAATAGGTATTTGTAATTTCTGTATTTAATATATTTGTATCTACATCGTAATATTGTTTGTATATATTGTTTATGTCATCGTGTAAATATATTAAATCTGAATCATTTATTTTTACTCCAATATGACTAAAGTCTATATATTGTCTTATGCTTCTTCCTGGGAAATATAGTCTTTGTAGTTCTCCTTTTCCTGTAAATGTTGCTAGTACATTTTTGTTTCCTATTATTGCTTCATTTAAGTATTTTTCCATTCTTTTGTTTATCCTACCCTTCTATAATTTTCAATATACTCTGCTCTAAATCTTTCATCTTTTCTTTAATTCTAAACATATCCTCATCTTTCAAGTCCTTATTATCCAAATCCTCTTGAACAGAAGCTTTCATATCATCAATTTGAGATTGTAATCTAGAAAGTCTTTGAACAATTTCAGCCTTAATAGTCTTAGGTTTATGAGTCTTAATAGTTGATACCAATTCTGGCATTTCTTTAACATCGTAAGTTTCTCCATAACTTGGTATTGTAACTGGAATTTTAGCCTCATCTACTAATTTTTCCTTTAAGGCTTCTTCAGAATCTTCCTCACCATGTATTAAAAATATATGTTTAGGTTTTTGACCATTAAATGAATATACAAAATTCATAAGTCCTTCTTGGTCTGCGTGTCCTGAATATCCTTCTATATATTCAATTCTGGCATTTACCGCAATTTCTTCGCCAAATATTTTTACCCTTTTGGCTCCATTTACTATGCTATATCCAAGTGTACCTGGTGCTTGGTATCCTACAAAAAGAATTGTATTTTTAGGATTCCATAAATTATGTTTTAAATGATGTTTTATTCTACCAACATCACACATACCACTTGCTGATATTATAATTGATGGAATAATATTTTCGTTTAATGCTCTTGATTCATCTGCAGTTGTTGTAAAATGAAGTCCAGGAAATTCTAGTGGATTATCGCCTTTTTCAATTTCTGCTTTTGTTTCATCATCAAATAAATCCATATTTTCTCTAAAAACCTCTGTTGCAGAAATAGCAAGTGGGCTATCTACATATACAGGTGTTTTCATAAGAGTTTTATATTCTCTTATAAATTCCTCATCTTCAGTATTTTCTTTTATTTTATTTAATTCATATAAAATTTCTTGTGTTCGTCCTACCGCGAATGATGGTATTACTACATTTCCACCTATGCTTAAGGTTTCAGATACAATCTTAAGGAACATTTCTGCTTTTTCGTCATTTCTTATATGAAGGCGATTTCCATAAGTAGATTCCATTACAAGATAATCTGTTTCACTTATCATTGTTGGTTCATTAAGTAATGGTATATCATTATTTCCTATATCACCAGAAAATACAGTCTTTGTTATTTTTCCATCTTCTTCTACCCAAACTTCTATAATACTTGAACCTAGCATGTGTCCAGCATCATTAAATCTTACTTTTATTTCTGGTGTTATTTCTAGGATAACTCCATAATTTACTTCTTTAAAAATTTCTAAACATCTTGCTGCATCTTCTGCTGTATACATTGGAGGAAGTGCCTTTTCTCCTCTTCTTTCCCTTTTTCTATTTTTCCATTCAATTTCCATTTCTTGAATATGTCCACTGTCTGGCAACATTAAACTACATAAATCACATGTTGCTTTATGCGCATATACTGGATTTCTATATCCTTCATTATATAGTTTTGGTATTCTTCCAGAATGGTCAATATGTGCGTGTGTTAATAGCATAAAATCAATCTCATTTACATTAAAATCAAATGGTGCTTGATTATCAAACTCGTCTTCTGCTGCTCCTTGGTACATTCCACAGTCTACTAAGAATTTTTTTCCTGCTGCTTCTACTAAATAATTTGAACCTGTAACAGTTTTTGCAGCTCCTAAAAATGTAATTTTCATAAAATATCTTCTCCCTTATATAAATAATTTTGTTTTTTTATTTAATTTTATCTTTAGATCCTTTTTTTCGATGTCTTTTAATTCGATTTTACTATCTTCAATTTCTTCATCATATACTGTAATATAAAATTTTTCTTCTTCCTTGGTTGGTTTTAAATTTATATTTCCCAACTCTATAATTTTAGATAAAAATAAATTTTCTGTAATACTATAATTTTTTTCATTATCTTTTGATATTTGATTAATTATTTTTAATTCTTCCGATTTATCAATCAATTCTTTCATTAATTTTTTTAAATATTTTTTTAATTCTTTTGTTTGATAAATATTTTTCTCATTAGTTATTGGTAAATTAACGTAATATCTAAATATATATATATATTCAATAAGCTCTGTTTTTTCTTTTATTTTTGAAATATCTAAATACATACATTTTATAATTTGTTTTTGTAAATTAATAAGTTCTTTTTGAAAATTAAAATCCTCAATATCTTTAAAATATTCATCCTTTTTCTCTATGTTTTTCTTCAATTCCAAGAAATTTTTAGGCATCATTATTTTATTATAATTTTCTATTTCTAAAAGTAAGTTTTCTCTTTCTTTTTTCAAATTATTTTTCAAAACTCTAATACTAAAAATTTTCTTTTCTAATGGCAATTTATCATTTCTTTTTTCATATTCTTCGATTAAAAGATTTTTATCATTTATTATTTTATCTAGTTCTCTTATTTCCTTTTCCTTTTGTTTTTTATTTTTTGATATTTCCTCTAAATACTGTGTTTTATTGCTAATCTTATCTTTCTCGTTTTCTATTTCTTTTGATTTTTCTATAATTCTATTTTTAAAATCCTCATGATATGTCGCCTTTAATTTTAGTGATATTCTTATTAAATTTTTTATTATACTATTTTTTTCGCGTTTGCCATACCTACTTTCTACTTTTCCTTGGAATAAATCAAAATAGTCAACTAGTGGTTCATAATTGTTTACCCATTTATCTACAAATTTATTATCATACAGAAAAATCATATTTTGATATAATAAATTGTAGTTTAAATCTTCTATATCTTTAGTAATTATATTCCAAGAAAATCCGTTAAAGTCCCTTAATGGTTCAACAATATTTATATTGTTTCCAATATTTAGCATATCTGAAAGCGCTTCTTCAATACTTTCATCTATATATTTGACAACCATATTTCTTTTTTGAATTTTAGCTAATCCATATAAAATTTTGGTTTCTATTGGCAAACATTTTATTTCTTGATTTTCACTATCTACAATTTCTTTTTCTTTGCTGTTTATTGGTATAAATGTTATTTTTTTGCAATCTTTATCTACTATGTTTATTAGTTTTTCTATATATTCTTTTTTTTCGAATGTTTCCCTTTTTACATTTTTGTAATCTTTATAACCATTTTCTATTTTATAGAACATACTAAGTAATGTGTTTTTTACTTCTTCTGAGAAGTCTTTTTTGCTTAGTACTTCTTCTAGTTTGTTGTTATAGTCTTTTTTTACAAACTTTGTTAAAAAATTGCTTTTCTTTTGCAAAGTTCTCTACCTCTTTTCTGGCATTTTTTCGTATTGGGGACAGTTCTTTTCGCGAAAAGAACCGTCCCCAATCAGAAAAGTTACTCTTCTACCTTGCTTCCCATCTTCATTTCAGCAAGTTTTTCTAAAGTCCACAATACCTCTCTTGGCTTACTACCTTGGTATCCTGATATTACGCCTCTTTCCTCCATTTGGTCAATTATTCTTCCAGCTCTTGCATATCCAACTTTGAACTTTCTTTGTATAAATGATGTTGAAGCTTGTCCTGTTTCTACAACTGTATCTATAGCATCCTGTAAGAATGGGTCTGTATCATCCTCAGCTGCTTGTTCTGCTGATAGATTTTTAATTTGCTCTTCTTTTCCGCCATTTTCTATGGTGTCTAATATGTCCTCACTATAAACTGCTGTTCCATTTGATTTTACGAAATTGACAATTTGCTCAACTTCTTCGTCTGATACAAATGCCCCTTGTACTCTTGTTGGTTTTGATGCTCCTGATGGAAAATATAACATATCTCCTTTTCCTAAAAGTTTTTCTGCTCCAACTTGGTCCAAAATTGTTCTTGAATCTACTTGTGATGATACTGCAAATGCTATTCTTGATGGTACATTTGCTTTAATTAGACCTGTGATTACATCTACTGATGGTCTTTGTGTTGCAATTACTAAGTGCATTCCTGCAGCTCTTGCTTTTTGTGCTAATCTACAAATTGACTCTTCTACTTCTTTTGCAGCTACCATCATTAAGTCTGCCAACTCGTCTATTATTATTACTATTTGTGGTAATTTTCCTGCTCCTTCGTGTTCTGCAGCTTTATTGTATCCAACTAAGTCTCTTACTCCTTTTTCTGCAAATAAATTGTAACGATTATCCATTTCTTGTACAGCCCAAGCTAAAGCTCCTGCTGCTTTTTTAGGGTCTGTAACTACTGGTATTAATAGATGTGGTATTCCATTATATACCGAAAGTTCAACAACTTTTGGGTCTACCATTACAAGTTTTACCTCACTTGGTTTACTATTATATATTATACTTGTTATTATTGTATTTATACAAACTGATTTACCAGATCCTGTTGAGCCTGCAATTAATACGTGTGGCATTTTAGCAATATTTGCAATAACTGCTGATCCTGCTACATCTTTTCCAAGTGCTACACTTAGTTTTGAGTCATTATTTTTAAATGCCTCACTTTCTATTACTTCTCTAAGTCCAACCATTTCTTTTTGTTTATTTGGAACTTCTATTCCAACTGCTTGCTTTCCAGGAATTGGTGCTTCTATTCTTATTGTTTCTGCAGCTAGGTTAAGTGCTATATCGTCTGCTAAGTTTGCAATTTTACTTACTCTTACACCTTCAGCTGGTTTTAGCTCATATCTTGTAATCGCTGGTCCTACTGTTACATTTTCTACCTTTGCTGATACCCCAAAACTATATAGAGTTTTTTGAAGTCTTGCAGCTGTATCTGTAAGCGATTTTGTTCCTCCTTTTAGTGACGCTTTTTCCATTTTGCTTAAGATATCTATTGGAGGATATACATAATTGTCCTCTTCTATTGATATTGTATGCTCTAATTGTAATACTTGTTTTGTTTTATCTTGTTTTTCTTCTTCTTTTTGAACAAATAGGTTTGCTTGTACAGGTTGACCTTCTTCTAGTATTTCACCTGTTTCCTCATCAATTCTCATTATACTGCTTGCAGTTTTTGTAACACTTTCCTTTTTTGCTCCTTTTGATTTTTTAAGTAATCCTTTTAAGCCTTTTCTTTCTGTTTCTCCTTCATCCTCAACTACTCTACCATTTAAATTTATCTTTATTTGTTCAGGCTCTATTTTTTGATTTTGAACATCTTGTATTGCTGCTATTTCTTTATTATGCATTTTGTATTCTTGCTCTTCTTTTTGTTTTTGCTTTCTCTCAGCCAGCATTTCTTTTCGATGTTGTTCTAATTGTTCTTCTCTTCTTTGTTTTCTTTCTGCTTTTTCAATTTTCTTTTCTTCTTTTCTTTCTATATATTCTTCTACTTTTTGACTTATATATTCAGATATATCTATTCCACATACAAATGCAAATAACATTACAGATACACCAACACTTAATACAACTGCTCCTAGGTTGCCTAGCATTTTTACTAAAAATATTGCAGCTAAAGTTCCTATTGCTCCTCCACCTTTATTTGTAACTCCAAGTGCATAGGCCTTCTTTAAGTTTTGCGAAATATCTCCAGAGGTTTCGATATTTCCTGCTGATATTTCATAAACACTCATTATTATTGCTATACATATAAGCATAACTGCATATTGTACCAATTTTCTTGTTACATAGTCTTCTTCATCTTTGCAGGCCATTTTTATTGCTATTGCAAATGTTCCTATAGGAAGTACATATCTTAATACTCCCATTAATCCACCTAATACTTCATTTAAGGTCTGTCCTAAGGTTCCTGAATTTGTGTATAATAATACTGCAAGTAGAACACTAAAAATTATTGTTCCTATTATATTTAAGTTTAAATCTTGACTATTGCTTGATTTCTTTGATTTTCTTCTTTTTCCAGATGTACTTTTTCTTTTTGCTTTTGCCATTGTTTCTATCCTTCCCTTCTTTTTGATTTGTATTTTATCTATATTTTTCCTTAATTTTATTTACATTTTTACAAGTTACATTGTATCAAAAGAAAAAAAAAATAGCAACAAATTTTTGCTATTTTTTCTTATTTATTGTAATTCTTTTCTACTATTTTGAACTGTTTTTATTGTGTCCTCTAATGATATTTGCATTAAGTTCAAAGCTTGTGACATATTCTTTTCTAGATTTTGTAATGTATCAGATAGTACTTTTTCTGTATTTTGTAATAGATTATCAGCATATTCTTTTGTTCCATTTGTAATTTCTCTAGACATTTCATTTGCTGTTTCTATTATTTCATTTTTTTGGTCATAAGCTTTTCTTGTAATTTCGTGTTCATCTATCATAGATATAATTCTGCTTTCAGCTTCTTTTACAACACCATCTGCTTCTTTTTGTGCTTCTAACAAAATACGTTGTCTTTCTTCTTTTATCCATTTAGCTTGTTTTAATTCGTCTGGTAATTTTAGTCTGATTTCCTGAATAATTTCAACAATTTCATCTTTATCTACTACCGCTTTGTTAGTAAATGGTACTTTTTTACTTTTTTCTAGTATATCTTCTAGGGTTTCTAACAATGTGAATATCTCCATTAACTTATTCTTCCTTTCCGTTCATTTTCTTTAAGAATAAAACGTATGCTCTTCCATATTTTCTTTTATCTACTATTTCTATTCCTTTAAATTCTTCTATTTGTTTTGTTATTCTTTCTTCTTCATCTGTTTCTGCAATTATTAATGTTTCTTCTGTTAAAACTTCTGTCTCAATTAATTCTTTTATTGCTGTTTTTATAAAATCGGTTTTATAAGGTGGGTCTAGATATACTATGTCAAATTTTATGTTTTTTATTTCTCTTATTGCTTTTATAAAATCCATATTTAAAAGTTTTACTTTTTCTTCTAGATGTGTTTTTTCTATGTTTTTTTCTATTATTTTACAAGCATCTTTTGATTTATCACATAAATAAACCTTTTTTGCTCCTCTACTTGCAAATTCTAGTCCTATTGCCCCACTTCCAGAAAACAAGTCTAAAACTGTGCTATCTATTGCTTTATCATAAATTATATTAAATAATGATTCTTTTACTCTATCTAATGTTGGTCTTGTTTCCAATCCCTCTAAAGTATATAATTTTGTTCCTTTGGCTGTTCCACTAATAATTCTCATAAAGACCTCTTCTTAAAAGAAAATTTTGATAAATTTTCATACTACTATTCTATATTTTTTTTGGCTAAAGTCAATACAATTCACAAAAATGTAATATAATATTAATATTCCTGTAATATTACAATAATGTTACAAAAATATTTTTAACTATTTTTTTCTCCAGATATCTTTTTTGTTATGGCTTTTAATGCCTTTTCTCTAGGCAAAACTACTGTATGTTCACATCCTTTGCACTTTAGTTTAAAATCGACACCAACTCTTGTTATCTCCCAAATTTTGCTTCCACAAGGATGTTGCTTTTTTGTTCTTACAATATCTCCAACATTATATTCCATATTTTTTCGCCCTTTCTTTGCTAAAAAAAGCTAATTTATTGTAAAATTAGCTTTTTAAAATTTATTTTTTAGCTTTTTCAAATCTTTTTTGCATACTTGTTTTTCCAAGAACTGCCATAATTTCGTACATATCTGGTGTATTTGTTCTACCAGTTAAAGCAATTCTTAAAACTGTACTTACATCTCCAACGTGAGCTTTATACATTCCTGGGTTTGCTTTAAATTCTTTTACTTCTTCTGCATATCCCATTTCTCCTGCTAGTTCTTTTATTTTGTTAAACCAAGTTTGTTTGTCATCTTCTGGATTATAATATTTTTCTATATATAAATCTAGAATTTTGTTTATATCATTTTGATCATTTATAACTTGATATGGATATTCTTGTTCTTCATTTAAGAATTTATCGTCATACATATAATTTATGTTTTCTTTTACATCTGACCATTTTGCAATATCTTTACGTGGCTTTGTGTTTCCTCTTTCTATTCCTAAAACTTTTAATGAATATTCTTTATCTTCTAACATTTTAGATAATTCCTCATCATGTCTGTTTGCCCAATCTAAAGCTTTTTCGTAAACTTCTTCTGCTGTCATCTTTGATATTACAATTTTTGATACATCTTGTAATTTTACCATATCAAATAATGCTCCACTAACACTCATTTTGTTTAATTTGAAGTCAAATTCTTCTATTGATGCATCTTTATTTTGTCTTCTCCAATTTTCGAATGTAGAGTTTGCTATATTTAATAAATATTCTTTTACAGCTAAACTTGGTATTCCTAATTCTTCATAATAACTTACCGCAGCTTCTGGATCTTTACGCTTACTTAATTTTCTCTTATTTCCATTATCATTTTTCATAATAGGTGAAATATGCGCATATTTAGGTGCTTTAAATCCTAATTCTTGGAATAGTTGTAAATGTAGAGGTACTGAAGATAGCCATTCATCACTTCTTATTACGTGAGTTGTATGCATTAAGTGGTCATCTACCGCATGTGCAAAGTGATATGTTGGTAATCCATCTGATTTAATAATTACAACATCTTGGTCATTTTCTGGAAAATCTACATTTCCTTTTATTAAATCTTTATGTTTTATTTTTCTATCTTCTCTACCAGGTGACTTAAATCTTATAATATATGGAACACCTGCATTTATTTTTTCTGCCATTTCATCTAAAGATAAATTTCTATATTTTGCCCATACTCCATAATATCCTGTTCTTACTTTTGCAGCTTCTTGTTTTGCTCTCATTTCATCTAATTCTTCTTGAGTTGCAAAACATGGATATGCCTTTCCTTGTTCAAGCAAGTATTTTGCATAGCTTTGATATATATCTTTTCTTAAAGATTGTTTGTATGGTCCATAATTTCCGATTTCTTCTGTATCTGATATCATTCCTTCATCTGGTCCCATATCGAAATCTTTTAAAGAGTTTACGATTCCTGTAACTCCGTTTTCTACTTCTCTTTTTTGGTCTGTATCCTCAACTCTTAAGAAAAATACTCCATTTGTTTTTTTGGCAACTGTTCTTGCAACTAGTGCTTGGTATAGTCCTCCTATATGTACGAATCCTGTTGGACTTGGTGCAAATCTTGTAACTACAGCTCCTTCTTCTAGGTTTCTTTCTGGATATTTTTCTTCATAATATTTTATTTCTTTTACGTTTGGGAATATTAAATCTGCTAGTTCTTTGTATGTCATTTTCTATCGCTCCTTTTCTCTCTTTTAAATATTTTCTATTTTACTATATTTTGATTGAAAAATCAATATTTTGGGGAGTTTTAGTGAAAATAAAATTTATTCAATTTTCAATGTACATAAGTTTTTGGCTAAACACATTTACACATTAACATATTGTGTACTTTTTTTGCATTTTTTTGTTTTGTTTTTAAATTTTATAAAACCATTCCAAGTAAAAAAACATACCACCATTATAGGCAGTATGCTAAAAATTACTCGCATTCATAACTTGAACATTCAGATTCATCTGGATTTCCAGTATTAACATTTTGTTTTGGTGTTACCATTATTGCATTTAACTCACATAATTGTTCTCTTCTATTATTGTACTTGCAACTTTGTACTGTGCAATTTATTTTTTGCTTGTTATCCATTTTCATTTACCTCCAAAACTTTTTTGCAATTTCTTGCTTTGTTTATTATGTACTTATTTTTAATTTATATACATTTTTTCTTATTGGGGACGGTTCCTTTTCCGAAAAAGAACCGTCCCCAATCAGAAATTGCTCCCAAAAGAACCGGTCCCAATGGGGCACAATGTGTCACAAACTCATATTAATTCCCCTAGCTACAATGCTACTCATATTCTCAATAAGTTCATCAATTTCTTTTGGAGTAACAATCATATTATAATCACTAGGATTTAAAGCCTCTTTAATCTCCTCGTAATTATCTTGTTCTTTCAATTTATTCAAATAATCATTAGATTTAGCCTCTTGTTGTAATTTTTCAATAAATAAATCTAAGCAATCATTAACCAGAACCGCACTTTCAACAACTGTTGGTATTCCGTATTGCAATAACTGGTATTCCAAGTGTGTTTTTAGATATTTCTTTTCTTGTATTTCCAACTCCTGCACCTGGTACTATTCCTGTATCTGAAAGTTGAATTGTACTACTTATTCTTTCTATACTTCTTGAAGCTAATGCATCAATTACTATTAATAGTTTGGGCTTTATTTCTTTTACAACTCCTTCTAATATTTCTAAAGTTTCTATTCCTGTTGTTCCTAAAACCCCAGGAGATATTGCACTTACTGGTCTTGAGTTTTCGTCTATATATTGTGGTAAATATTTTATTATATGGCGTGTTACATCAATGTCATTTATTACTTTTGGTCCTAATGAATCTGGTGTTACATATATATTTCCAAGTCCAACTACTAAAATATCATCCTTTGATTCTATATGTTTATTTATAATTTCCTTAAGTTCTTCTGATAAAATTTCTGCCGATTTTTGAATTTCCGCTTCTTCTGCTAATCTTAATTTTTGTATGTCTATTGTTATATATGTTCCAATTGGCTTTCCTATTGCTTGTTCTCCATTTTGATTTGTAATGTCTACTTTGGTTACTTTTAAATTTGGGTCTATTTCTTTGTTTTCAATTTCAATTCCATCTATTTCTTCTAAGTTATTGTTTTTTCTGAAAATTTCTCTTCTTTCTAAGGCTAAATCTGTTCTAAAATTATACATAAAAAACTCCTCCTTAAAGCTTAGTTTTGCTTTAAGGAGAACTTTTTATACATTAATTTTTATATTTATTTTTTTCCTTATTATATTTTCGTATAATTATATCAATTTAAACAATTCAGCTTATAATAGTCCGGTTAAAGCCGGACTATTAACATCTAAAACCGGACTATTTTCTAAATTTATATTTACCCCCATCTATATTTTCTATAATATTGCTATTTAACAATGTTGCAACAATTTCAGAAGCTCTTGAATTTTTCACATTGAAAAATCCCTTTACGTCCTCTCTTGTAAACGATTGATCATATCGATATTGCATAAAAAATAATTTTATTTCCGATAATGTTTTAGCTCTAACCTTCTCTCCTAAACTTTTATATAATTTTATAACAAAATAATCCTCATCTGAAACAACATTTTTATTTTGTCCGGTTTTAACCGGACTATTTAATTCAAAAACCGGACTGTATCCTTTATTCGGAAATATTACTGTAAAAGATGATTCATCTGATAAAAATTTAGGTTTTTTTACAAAATTTTTATAGCTTTCCATTATACGACTAAGTCCACTACCTCTTCTATCCATATAATGCAATCTGCTAAATATATCAGATATAATTGTATTTCTTCTCATAGATGGTACTTTGCCTATTTCCAAATTTTGAATTTGTGTACCATCTATCATTCCACCAGGAGAAATCACTTCAAGTCTATCATCATACATATCTATATGAATTTCAGAGCCTAAGATTTGATAATCTCTATGAATTAAGGCATTTACAATAGCTTCTCTTCTTGCCGTTATCGGATAATCTTCATACTCTATTCTATCCATTCCTTCTATTTTCCAAGTATTTCTAGAATTATTTTTTATAAACGTATCTGTATTTTCCAATAAACTAATTAGACTTCCTGTATATTCCTTATCATCTAATGCATCCTCCTTAATTGTACCTTTTGTTAATCCATTCCATCTTGTACATACAACCTTTGACTGATTAAGAGCCCCTTGGTCACTTAATAGAACTCCTCCATTAGTTAATTTATTATTTTTGTCAACTAATCCCAATGAAATATAATCTCTATCATCATCAAACTGCTTGCCTGTTTTTTCTTTTATCGTTGCCATCAATAATGTAAAACTTAAATCACCAATATTATATTCACTTGGTAAAGAGTCAAATGTTATGTTTTTTCCTTTTAAAATTAAATTTTGTAATATGTGTGCAGGTGCAGGGATACTTTGATTTCCAGATCTTATAAAAGCTTCTTTTCTACCATCTCCTACATAAAAATATGGCGTAATTGGTCCATCTCCTATTTCTAATTCAATGAAATCTTTTCCATTCTCTTCAAAATAATTTAATTCATACCTTGGCAACGGTTCTATCCTAGCATTTATAAATTCTGATATTTTTTCCGTTGTATTTACTACATCTTCAATCCCTATTTCTTCTCTAGTTTTATCATCTACGCCAAACAAAATTATACCACCTTTGGTATTTGCAAATGCTGAAACTGACTTTAACCAGCTTTTAGGTTTTTCTTTTTCTAAACTAACTTTAAAGTCTATATTAGTAGTTTCTACTTTTTTATAATCTTCTAATTTCACCTATATCCTCCTTACCTAATTTTTCCTATATTTTTAAAATATCCCCACAACATCCCCATTATCATCTACATCTATTCCTTCTGCCGCAGGAACCTTAGGAAGTCCTGGCATTGTCATTATTTTACCACAATACACAACAATAAATTCAGCACCATTTTTAATAGCCACATCTCTTACTGTTATATAAAAAGGTTCTTTACATTCCAAGTTCTTGGCATCATCAGATAATGAATACTGTGTTTTTGCAATACAAATTGGAAGATTTGATTTTCCTAAATTTTTAATTTTTTCTATGTTTTCTTCTGCTAAATCTGTATATTTTACATCTTCTGCACCATATATTTTTTTAGCAACTTTTTCTATTTTAGTCTTTATATTGTCACTATCCTCATATACAAATTTAAAATCTGTTTCTTTTTCTGAAATTTGAACAATTTTTTCAGCTATATCTATTGCTCCATCTCCGCCTTTTGCCCAACCTTCAACTACACTTGATGGGATACATTTTTTAGTTAAATCATTTTTTACAAAATCAATTTCAGTATCTGTGTCTGTATTAAATTTATTTATTGCAACTATTACATTTAATCCAAACTCATTTTTCATATTATATATATGTTTATATAAATTATGCATTCCATTTTTTAAAGCTTCATCATTTGGTTTTAAAATATCTTCTTTTGCCACTCCTCCGTGATATTTAAGAGCTTTTATTGTTGCTACAATTACAACTACATTTGGTTTCAATTCTGCTTTTCTGCATTTTATGTCTAAAAATTTTTCTGCACCTAAATCTGACCCAAATCCCGCTTCTGTAATTGCAAAATCTCCTAATTTTAACGCTAATTTTGTAGCTCTTACAGAATTACAACCATGTGCAATATTTGCAAAAGGTCCTCCGTGAATTATGCAAGGTGTTCCTTCTAATGATTGTACTAAATTTGGATTTATAGCGTCTTTTAAAAGAACTGTCATTGCTCCTTCTGCTTTTAAATCTTTTGCATATACAGGTTCTTCATCTTCATTGTATCCAATTATTATATTTCCAAGTCTTTTTCTTAAATCATTTATATCATTTGATAAACATAGTATTGCCATTATTTCTGATGCAACAGTTATATCAAAACCATCTTTTCTAGGTACAATTTTATTTTCTCCAGATAAGCCTGTTTCAATGCTTCTTAATTGTCTATCATTTAGGTCTACACATCTTTTCCATGTAACTCTTTTTATTTTTAACTCATTTCCAAAATAAATGTGATTATCTATCATTGATGATAGTAAGTTATTAGCTGATGTTATAGCATGTATATCTCCTGTAAAATGTAGGTTTATATCTTCCATTGGAGCAATTTGAACTTTTCCTCCACCTGTTGCTCCACCTTTCATTCCAAAAACTGGACCTAAAGATGGTTCTCTTAGTGCTAATATTGCTTTTTTATTTATTTTGTTTAGTCCATCTGCTATTGCAATCGATACCGTTGTTTTTCCTTCTCCTAATGGTGTTGGATTCATTGCTGTAACTAGTATTAGCTTTCCATTTTTGTTTGATTTTAATCTTGTAATTGCTTGTTCATTTATTTTTGCTTTATATTTTCCATATTCCTCTATTTCATCTTCTTGTAATCCACACTTTTTGCTTATATTGTTTATGTTTTGTAATTTAGTAGCTCTTGCTATTTCTATATCTGTCATATTATCACCCTTTTTCCTTTTTATATGGTTAATAGTAGCATAAAAAAATAAATCCTGCAATGATTTTTGCAGGATTTACTTTAATTTATTTATTCTTTTATTGTTGTGTCATCATTACTCTTATTTGAACCTATCCCATTTCCATTTGTGTTACTATTTTCATTTCCAGATGGTGTACTATTACTTGTATTTCCAGAAGTATTTGTATTGTTTCCATTAGATGTTGATGAGTTTGATGTGTTTCCATCAGATGTATTATTTTTTTCTGGCTCTGCTGGTTTTTCCTGTTCAGCAGGTTTTGTTGGTTCTTGTGGCTTTGTATTTTCACTGCCACTATTATTATTTGTATTTTCTTGTTTTGTATACTCTTTTTTTGGTTGTTCTACTGCACTAGAAGCTGGTTCTGTGTAGCCTTTCCAAGGATTCTTTGGTAATGGGTCTGTTGGGTCCCAATTTCTACATTTTTCATTTGAAGATATTTTTTGTGCTGATGGCTTACCAAGTGGTCCCGGATCTGATGATGAATAAAACTCTACATTTGTACCACTTGCACAATTTGAATATATCCAATATGCATCTGCAACTGTAAGTCTAATACATCCAGCAGAAGCTTTTGTTCCTAATTTATCATAAGCTGTATATTTTAATGAATCTGGAGAATTTGTTGCATAAGGTACAGAGTGGAATAGAATATGTCCTGTTATTCTTGAACAATATTGACCATAAACTCCACCATTTAATTGGTGCCATCTATATTTATTGCTCATTTTGTAGGTTCCAGATGTTGGTGTTGCTTTTCCTGTTGAACATACCATTGCTTTTACAGGTACTGTATATTTTCCAGAGTTGTCCTTTTTGTAAACTGTTACAACATTTGCACCATAATTAACTTTTATATGGTATTTTTCTTTACTATTTTTTTCCTCTTCCTCCGGATTTTCTACTTTTGTATCTTCAGCATCCTCATCCCAGCTTGTATCTTCAGGATTTTCTACTGTATCTTCGTTTTCAATTGTATTTTCCTCTTGAGGTATTTCTTCTATTGGAGCTGTAACTGCTTCTGATATTGTTGGTTCTGTTGTTCCACTTTTATGTTTTGCTTTACCCAAAGACATAATAAACAATATTGAAGCTATTATAATTAATATTAATAGAATTATTTGTATTTTTTTATAATTACTTAATCTTTCCATACTTTTCTTCCCTTTTTATTTTTTATACAATAATTCTAACATTATTTATTTTTATCGTCAATATATTTTTTAGTAATTTTATATCCCATATTATATAAGTAATCAATATCACTGGTATCAAGTAACCCAACCTTTTTGGTGGTGATTGTAATTAATTCATTAATCCCATCTAACTCATAATTTGAAAGTTCGTGTTCCATTAAGCCTATTGACCTTACTGCAATATCAATTAAATTTTTACAGCAATCACCTTTTTTCTCTTTTGATGCAAAATTTATTCCTAATACTTTATCTGCCCCCATTTCTTTTAATTCTCTCCAAGCAACGTTTTCTCTTACTCCTCCATCTATTAACTGCATATTTTCATACATATATGGCGAAAATACAACAGGGAAACCGCAACTGCTTCTAACTGCTACATCAATTGGGCTATCTACTATATATTTTATCTCATCAGATATATTTTGTCGTATTTCTTTTGACGAAAATATAATAACCTCTCCATTTTGTAAGTTTACAGCAGGAACCGCAATTGGCATTTTTAGGTCATTCATTTTGTATACATTATTTTCTTTGCAAATTTCTTTCATTGCTTTAGTTAAAAAGCTTCCACTATTTAAACCATCAACAATTATTCTTCCTGTAAATAATAATCCTCCTACAATTTTGAATATATTTTTTATATCTATATATCGTACCTTTTTTAGATGCCTTTTCAATGTTTTATACATTTCATCACTTGTAAAACCAAGTGCATATAACACCGCAATTATACTACCAGAGGATGTTCCTGCTACCATATCAAATTTTAGATTTTTCTCCTCTAATGCTTTTAATGCTCCAATATGTGCAAATGCTTTTATTCCTCCACCTGAAAAACATAGTGCTTTTTTCATAACATTTACCTCCAACAAAAAACTCGAATTACTAATATTATATTAATAATTCGAGTTTTTTGTTATTTTTTATAAATATGTTTTTAAGGTTTCTACACTATCTTCTTGCATTTTTACAAATTCATCTAATAAATTGTGGATGTTTTTGTCTATATCTGGATTTTGATTTAGCAATCTTCTTCCCTCTATTATTCCCATATTTGTTCCATTTAGTAATAATTCTGAAAGGTTTGAGTTGCTTTTGTCGCTCATCGCTTTCATTTGTATTCCCCACCATGTCATTACTTTGTTCATTGCACTTGTTTCGTGTGGTTCTTTTTCATCTTCGTAATTTTCATATAGATTGTTTACTCTTCTTGAAATGTCTTTGTATTTGTTGTATTCTAGTTCTAGTGTTTTTTTGAAATCTTCATCTCCTACTTTTTTTACCACAAATTCTATTGCATCCATTCCCATTGTGGCTCCTTTGTTTAATTCGTCTAGGACGTTTAAGTCATTATTTTCCATTTTGGTTTCCTCCTTTGGAGGTAGTTTGTGCAGTTTTGGGGAAATAATTCATTATTTACATAATTTGATTTTTTTCTTTTTTTGTTATATAATTTATTTATAAAATTACAGAGGAGGAATACTTATGATTCTTAATATTTCAGATTGTAGCATACGGTGTTGGGAATGCGAGAAGGAATGCAATATCAAACTTTTATTTGAGCTTCCAGAATTTCTCTTTAATCAAACAATTATAGATTCTCTGAAAGCAGATGCCGGAATGTTTATTGCAGGCGGAGGTAATCCTCAAGTTGCTGATACTGAATTAAAGAAAACAGCAGTATGTTTAAGTATTTCTAGAAAAAAATACTTAGAAAACCTCAAAAAAAATTGATTTTTCAATTTTTAAGTCTCATCTTTCACAGATGAGACTTTTTACTATTAATTATTATGGACCGTTTTTGTACAAGTAAAGGGATTTTTATCAAAAATTAAAGACTTCCGATTCCTCGAAAGCCTTGATATTACTGGCTGGACTGGCTAGATTCGAACTAGCGCATGCCAGAGTCAAAGTCTGGTGCCTTACCGCTTGGCTACAGTCCAATGTATATAAAATTGGTGGAAAATAATGGGGTGGAAGATGAGATTCGAACTCACGACCTCCAGTGCCACAAACTGGCGCTCTAACCAACTGCGCTACATCCACCATAAACTATTGGTGGCTTCAAGTGGAATCGAACCACTGACACGGGGATTTTCAGTCCCCTGCTCTACCAACTGAGCTATGAAGCCAACTATAAAATTATAAAAAAATGGCGACCTGGAACGGGCTCGAACCGTCGACCTCCGCCGTGACAGGGCGGCATTCTAACCAACTGAACTACCAGGCCGTAAAAAGATGGTGGTCGTTATAGGGCTCGAACCTATGACCCCCTGCTTGTAAGGCAGATGCTCTCCCAGCTGAGCTAAACGACCATTTCCTTTTGACATCGACTAGTATACTATGTTTTTTGTCGATTGTCAATACTTTTTCACAAAAAATTAAAATTATTTTCATAAAAATACTCAAAAAAGAGCTAAGTTCCTACTCTTGTCCACATTTCAAAATATTTTTTTATCTATAAAATATATAATGCTTGAATAATACACCGAAGTTAATAAGCCAATTACTTCAATGTATTATTCAATATTTTAATATTTACTCCCAAAAATCAACTGAATATCTTAATTTATAAAATTGTTCTGTTGAAAAGTTTTTAAAGTAGTTTTTCTCTGCACGAATACCTGTACATAAATTGACAACAACAATATATATAACTAATACTTTTAATATTTTATCCAATAAGTGTTTTCCTTCATCTGTTTTATATACATTTCTCAATTCAGCAAACGACATAATTCCAGCAATAATAAGCATCCATCCATAATCAATTAAATATCTTTGCAAACTTCCTGCCATCATTATGCTTACTATACATAAAATTAATCCAATAACAGAAAATGTTAATATTGCATAACAAACCTCTTTATTTTCGCTTTTCTTCCATAATTTTCTTAATGAAAAAATAGCAAAACAAATAGGTGTTAAAATAAATAATCCACCAATCATATCTTCAATATAATAATATCCATAAAAAGTCAAAATATTTTTATTAGTTTCAATAAATGGAAAACTACTTGTAAATGATGGCATTCCAAATAAATTACATACAATTCCTGTGCCAATAGTTATAATTCTATTTTTCAAACTTGACATATCATTTACAGTTAATTGATATGATGCTCCAAACTCAAAGATGCTATTAAATCTTATATAATTATAATACATAAGTAAACTGCCTATTAAAATATATGGTATACAAATACTTGCAATACTTTTTCCTATATTTTGTTTTTTCCTAAGATTTTTAACAAATATTTTTATAAATACAGGTAAAGCTATTAATGATGTAAATAACATTGTTGGTCTACAGGCAACGGATAAACTTAAAAATAAACTTGACAAAAATATATATTTATATTTTATATCTTTTTCCTTAATTCCCATAAGTAAAAAATTTATTCCAGCAGTTGCAAAAAATAATCCCGAAATAACTGCCAGTTCATAGAATTTTGGTCTTCCATTTAAAATTAAAATTTGTGAGCCAAATAGCAATATAAGCATAGAAAAAATCATAATTTTAAATGGCGTATTTTTAAAATATCTTTCAAATATATTTATTATCAATTCTTTTAATGACCATATTGTAAGTAATGAAAAAATTAATATAGCCATCGATATAAGCATATATTTTCCCGTTAATAAATGATATGGCATAAGTAATATTATTGCTGGCAATATTCCAAAATAGCTATAATATTTTCCATTATAATATGATGCATCCCAAATATAATCTTTCCCTCTCTTTAAAGAATTTTCATCTCTTTGTTTTGTATCATAGGGGTTTTCTAAATTTGTTAATTTTTCACTTGGTTTTTCTTCTAAATATACTTTTCCATTTGAAAGCGAATCAACAAAATCTGTTTCATAATAATCTGTTTCTATTACATTTCTTGAACGTAAATTTATATAGCTTGTTAAAAATACAAATGACATCATAACCAAAAATACAGTAATTAATTGTTTGTAGTTTTCTTCATAATATGGTTCTTCAAAAAAATTACATTTTTTTATACAGTATATAAAAAATACTATCAAAAATAAAATTATAAATCTAGCTAAATTAAAGTTAAATGGTATTTTGTTATTTATTGCAATCTTATCAACTTGTACATTTTTCGAATAAATTTTAACAGCTATTTTATTACTTTTTCCAGATAAATAAGTACAAATATATTTGCTATTTTCTAAATTTTGTATATAATTTTTTGATGGTATTTCCCTAAATTCACTTGATGTATCATCAGTATAGAAAAATTTATATTCTACATTTTCTACATTCCCCAAATCCAAATTCAATGTTTTTATTTCATCTGATAAATTATCAATTTCAACATAAGTATAATTATCATTTGTTTCATATTTTGAAAAATCTTCTTGGTTAAACTCTTTTTTATTATTAGAAGATAGCACTCTATATGATTGATAATTAAAAACAAATACTTCTAAAAATAATACCAATATAAGTATTTTCACTATTCCTTTTTTCATCATTATCTCCTACTTTTAAATTAAAAAAATGAGGCAGAACAATTTTTCTACCTCAAACTTGCATTTTATTGTTTTAAAATGTTCTATATTAATTTAATAATTTTAATTCAACATTTTGTGCTTTATATTTATTTGTTTCAGGATCAAGCTTAAATTCTGTTAAAGTACTTTCTAAAGACTCACTATTTTGTTTCAAATCTGTTGTATAATATAAATTTATTTTACTAAATTCAATATTATGTGTAACTAATTCTCTAAATACCTCTGCCATGTGTCTATCATCCTCACAAACAATAATTAATTGTGGTAAAGACTTAAATCCTGAATCTAATGGTACAAAATTGTCGTAGAAATCTTGATAGAATTTCATTTTATCAACAACTTTTTTCTGCCAATCACTTTCTCTTCTTACAACTTCAAATAAGAATTGAATAGATTTTCCAGATTTAGTAAGTGTAACCGCTCCCCCACTTGGTTTAAATACTTTTCCCATTGTTTTAGCAGTTAAAGCTGGCTTTACAGTATACTTATCAAACACTTTAACCTTTTTCAAGTATGCTATTAATACTTGATTTCCTGCTAATCTTTTCTTTATCATAGCAACTGGTTTTGTATTGTCTGATGGTTGCCATTTACATTCTACATCATCTCTTGTATCTAACAAATATTTTCCCATCTTCTCTAGACAATATATCCTATATATTCCCTTTCCTTCATCTGATGTAAAATAATATCTTGTTAAAATTTTAGATTTTACAAGTCCCTCCAATTTGTTATTTAATTTGTCTTGCGATTTAACTTCATATCCCTTGATTTGAAGCATTTGCATTAATTGTCTTGATGTGATAAATTCAAATTCATTTACTAAATATAGAATTGCAAAATGAATGTCTGTGATATGTCCTATATTTATCTTATGAACTACTTGATTCATTGATACATATCCATCTTGACCATCAAAAGTTTTTATCTCGCCTTTTCTAATAGCAAATGGCGATACTTGTGCTTTAATTTGGTTATCTTCTACCATTTCATAACTCCTCCTTCTTTTAAGTTATGTATGTATTTTATCACTTTTTTATGTGATTGTCTATATTTTTTTCTGATTGGGGACGGTTCTTTTTCCGAAAAGGAACCGTCCCCAATCAGAAATTTTCTACTTCTTTCTTACTCAAATATCTCCACTCACCCAATTTCAAATCTTTAACATCCAAATTTCCAATTCTGCATCTATGTAAAGCCAAAACTTTTTTTCCAATGGATTCACACATCTTTCTTACTTGCCTATTTTTTCCCTCGTGAATTGTAATTTGAACTCTTGATATTTTCTTTTCTTCATCTATTTTTAAAATCTTAGCCTTTGCAGGTTTTGTAATATATCCATCATCTATTTCTACACCATTTTTTAAATTTTCTATGTCTTCTTTTGTTACAATTCCCTTTAATGTAACATTATAAGTTTTATCAATTTCGTGGCTTGGATGTGTTAGTTTATTAACAAATTCTCCATCATTTGTTAATATTAATGCTCCTGATGTATACATATCTAGTCTTCCAACTGGCACTATTCTCTTGTTTACCTTTACTAAATCTAGCACCATATCTCTTCCAAATTGTTCTTTGGCAGTTGTTACATATCCAATTGGTTTGTTTAGTAAAATATATATTTTCTCTTCTTCTAATTTGACAACATTTCCATTATATTTTACCTCATCTTTTTCTGGATTTATTTTTGTTCCAAGTTCAGTTACAAAATTTCCATTTACTTCAACTTTTCCCTCTAAAATCAATTCTTCGCATTTTCTTCTTGATGCAACCCCACATGATGCTAAATATTTTTGTAATCTCATTTCTTCCATTTATTTTTCCTCTTCTAATTCTTTTATAATATTTTTTAAATACTCTGGAATTTCCGCTTCTAAGCTTATTTTTTTACCTGTTATTGGATGAATAAACTCTAACTTCCAAGCATGCAAACATTGTCCACTTACATTCCATTCATTTTTTCCATTTGAGTATACTTCATCACCTATTATTGGATATCCAATGTGTGATAAATGTACTCTTATTTGATGTGTTCTTCCTGTTTCTAGATTTATTTGAAGCAATGTATATTTATTTTTGTATCTTCCTAAAACCTTAAAATGAGTAATTGCTTCTTTTCCATCTTTATCAACATCCATTTTCTTTCTATCTTTTTTACTTCTTGCAATTGGCATATTTATTGTTGCTTCATTTTCTTTTATAATTCCTCTAACCAATGCAAGATATGTCTTTTTTACTTCGTGATTTTTTAACTGTTCACTTAAAGCAATATGTGCCTTGTCATTTTTAGCTACAATTATTGCTCCTGATGTATCTTTGTCTAATCGGTGCACAATACCTGGTCTTATCTCTCCACCTATTCCAGAAAGAGAATCTTTACATTTGTTCATTACCGCATTTACAAGGGTTCCATCTGGATTTCCATTTGCTGGATGTACTACCATTCCTTTTGGCTTATTAATAACTATAATATCATTATCCTCATAAATTACATTTAATGGAATATCTTGTGCTTTTAAGTTAATCTCTTTTGCTTCTGGCACAAATATTTCAATCTCATCATTTAATTTAAGTTTATATGAATGTTTCGTTTCTTTTCCATTTACTTTTATGTTTTTTTGTTCAATTAATTTTTGCACCATACTTCTTGAAATATCTTCTTGAACCATAGGAATAAAACTATCTATTCTTTTTCCCACATTTTCCTCATTTACTTTTATGTTCACTTTTTCTCTCCTTTTTCTCTTTTAATATTTTCATTGTGTTTTTCGTCAATATTGCAGCTAACCCTATCCACGCAATTAGTACATAAATATACGCAAAATTCAAATAAATTGATTTTCCCAAATCCATAAAAATTATCACATTTTTATTCCATATTCTATCAATTAAATTTCCTATTGCACCAGATATTGCTAGTGTTAAAATTACTTTTGTATCAAGTTTTATAAATGTATTTTCATTTGAAATATAACGTATAATCATAATAACGATTATTATCGTCATAATTATATAATAGCCATTATTACTATTATCACTATTGATATTTATATTCCATCCATTCACATATCCAATAACTTTTGTTACTTGGTCTAAAACTAATGCAATAATAAAAATTATAAGTAAAAGTTTTCTATCTTTCATATATTTTTCTCCTTAAATTTGAGCTTTTATTATTTTACTATAAATTAAGTAAAATATCAACCGATACCGTTTACATTATGTATTCTTTGTGATATAATACCCTTAAATTTAATGTAAGGAGTAACTATTATGGACGTTAATATGAATAAAAGTTTGGCTCAAGATAAAGTTTTAATATTATATGTTCTAAGTAATGTAAAAACAGATGTAACAGAAAGTGATATATTTAAAATCATATCTCCTGTTAATAATATTAATTATTTTTACTTTAAACAAATATTGGCTGACCTTGTTGATTCTAAGCTTGTTCAAACTTACACTAAAGACGAAGATGCTGATGAAAAACAAGTACTTTATAAATTAACTTTTGATGGTCAAAATTCTTTGAATTTAACAATTGATGTTTTACCAGGTTTATTAAAATTAAAAATAGATAATGTTTTAAAAAATGAATTAAATAATATTATAAGTGAGGATTCTATTGTTACTGAATATATACCAGAAAACGAAAATTCTTACACTGTAAAATGTAAAATTGTGGAAAATAATAAAACAATTTTTGAGGTTAGAACCTTCGCAGGTTCAAATGAACACGCAAAGTTTATTGCTGATAATTGGAAGGAAAATGCCTCTGTTATTTATCCTAAAATTTTGGAATTAATTACAGGAAAAGTTGATAATAAATAATTTTTCAATTTTTTGTATAAAATTATGGACAATCTTAAAAAAACTCTTGACAAAGCCTTAAAACTTGAGTATAATAAGTAGCGTTATAGAGAAATGGCGAAGTAGCTCAGTTGGCTAGAGCACGCGGTTCATACCCGCGGTGTCGAGAGTTCGAATCTCCCCTTCGCTACCATCGTTTAAAGCTTATATCCAAAAGATATAAGCTTTTTTGTTAGCTTCTTTAACTATTTTTATTAATCAAGATTTTTATTAGCTTACTAAATTTATAGATACAAATTATTAAGAATTAAAATACTTTGAAATTTTGGCTGGGGTACTGTGATTCGAACACAGGAATGTCGGAGTCAGAGTCCGATGCCTTACCGCTTGGCGATACCCCAATATTTAACTTTTTCAATTATACAAAAAAAGCCTGAATTTTGCAATAGTTTTTACAAAATTCAGCTTGAAACTCAATATAAAATCACTTACAAAATCTATGTTTTCCAATAGTAATCGTCATCGGCCTCGACCAAATCCACTTATTAGTTGCAGTAGATGGATTAAAATAATAAATTGCTCCATAAGAAGGATCCCAACCATTAATAGCATCCTGTGCAGCCTTTTTAGCAGTACTATCAGGAGTCATATTAATTTGTCCATCAGATACTGCATCAAAAGCACCAGATTGATAAATTACGCCTGCAATTGTATTTGGAAAAGAACTGCTTTTTACCCTATTCATAATAACAGCACCAACTGCAACCTGTCCTACATAAGGCTCTCCTCTTGCCTCACCATAAATTGCTTTAGCAACCAAATTAACATTGTTCGAATTACTATTATTAGAACTACTTGATGAAGAATTTCCTGATGAATTCATAATTCCCATAGCTTTAAGAGTTTTATCTCCTGCTATCCCATCAACTGTTAATCCATTTTTTCTTTGAAAATACTTAACCGCTTCTAATGTTTGACTTCCATAAATGCCATCAACATTTCCTTTATAATATCCCCATCTCTTTAACTTTTCTTGTATTTGTCTAACTTCACTTCCTCTTGAGCCATATTTAGATAATGCCTCAACCTCATTATATCTAGAAAATCCAAATACACCTATAATTGCAATTAAACCTAATACAAAAGCAAATACTGCTATTCTATGATTTAAAATTTTCCTTACCATATTTTCCAACCTCTTTTAAATAATTTTTTATTATTTTTATCTAAAAAAGGATTTTTTATACACTGAAAATAGAAAATTTCGGATTGGGATTGTTTTTTTCTGATTGGGGACGGTTCTTTTTCGGAAAAAGAACCGTCCCCAATCAGAAAAAACGTCTCATTAACAATAAGCACAAAGTACAGCTTCGAAGCCAACCTCTAAATCGATTAAACCAATCTTATATTTATAATCTAAGTCACATAATTCCTTTAAAATTTTTCTGATTTCGCTAGTCTTAAAATAACCTGCTTGCATTTTATATTTATTTACTAAAAAAGTTTGATTTGGCTTTAAATCTAAAGCATAAATTATATCCTTGTTATTTTTTAATGCTAATTTTACCAAATATAATTTTTTAAAATGTCCATATAAAGTTATCAAAATCTTTTGAACAGGTTCTTTGGCTAAAATTAAATTCCTTAAAACATCTATTGCAACTTTCGTATTTTTCTTTCCTAAGCTGTCTGTCAAATCAAAAATAATACTTTCTATTTTCTTTATTGACAATTTATCAATATCATCTTTTGTAATTGTTCCGCCTTGTCCTACATACTCTATTAATTTTCTTATTTCGTTAATTAAATCTTGCATATCTGTTCCGCAACATTCTATAAAGTAACTAAGTGTAGGAGCATCAATATTTACCTTATATGCATTTGTAATCGCTTTTATTCTTGCTTGAATTTGAGCAGTTTTTTGATATTCAAAATTGCATACCACTCCATTTTTATTTATAAATTCTAGCAGGTCTCCCTTTTCAGCCTCTTCTTCAACAAATATAAGAATAATAGAATCTTTTATATATTCAAAATTTGATTGTAAATAATCTAACAATTTTGTTTTCATACTTTGGTCATCTTTTTTGGCTTTTTTTCTTCCCTCTTTTTTGAATAAGCCTGTATTTTTGGCAACTATAAGCTTTTTATCAAATCCAAAACTTGGAGTTTCTAAATCTGAAATTATTTCTCCGAAGATTAGTATCATCAATTGTTATGTAATTTATTCCTTTTAAGCATTCACCAAATAAGTTCTTGATTTTTTTTAGTGAATTTTCTAACAAGAATTTTTCTTCTCCATATAGTAAATATAATGATGAAAGTTTTTCATTTTTTAGCTCTTTTTCTAATTCTTCTATTTTCAAATCTTTACCTCCTCGCTATGCTTTGCACATTGGCACAAAAAGAACCGGTCCCAATGTGCCAATATGCTAACGTGCCTACCCGAAAATAATCCTAAAAACTTCAGCCACGCTCCATCCTTGAGCAAAGGCACCCTTAGGTAAATATGGCGTTTTCGAATCATATAATTCCGAAATAGATCCAATACATCCAGATTCATTCATTTCCTTTCTGAATGTTTTCTCTGTTCTCTTCTTAAACTCATCAATTTTTGTAGCCACAGCTTTCTTCTTTTCTTTATCTTTCTCAAATGCTTTCATATTTCTTAAACTGTTGTAATATAATCCTAAAAGCCAAGGCCAAGTAATTCCTTGATGATAGCTTGCATCTCTTCTAAATCCATCGCCTTCATATATATCAACATAGTTTTTCTCACCTTTTGCTAATGTTTTTAGACCATAATTATTTAATAATTTTTTCTCTACAACATTTATAATATTTTCAGCCATTTCTGATGATGGATCTACTACAGGGTATGTTAAAGCTAAACTAAATAATTGATTTGGTCTTATTTTTCCATCTCCAATAACATCATATAAGCATTTTCTTCTTCCATTATAGAATTTTTTATTAAATGATTCTTTGCATTCTTCTGCCATTTGGCTATATTTTTTGCTTAAAATTCTTTTTCCTAATTTCTCGTATTTTTTACTTAATACTTCCATTATTTTTAAAGCATTATACCATAAAGCATTTATTTCAACTACTTTTCCATTTCTTGGTGTAAATGCGAAGTCTCCATATTTAGCATCCATCCATGTATTTTGAGTGTTCTCTGTACCTGATGAAATTAATCCATCATCTTCTAAGTGTATATTGTTATTATCAAAATCTATTCCTTTTGAGTAATTTTCTATTATTAATTTTAGTTTTGGATATATATTTTCTTTTATAAATTTATCATCATTTGTATATTCTAGGTATTTTTGCACTTGTTCAAATAATAATAAACTGCTATCTGCACTATTATATAAAGGACTGTTATCTACTTCTGAATATCCATTTGGCAATAATCCATATTTAATATCACGAGTACATGTAAGTAATACGTCTTTTGCAATTTCATATCTTTTTGGAATTAAAGTTAATCCCTCAAATGATATTAAAGCATCTCTTCCCCAATCTAAAAACCAAGGATATCCTGCAATTAATGTATGTAGACCAAATGTAGGCCTATATACAACAAAGTTGTCTGCTGCTAATAAATATGCTCTTACCAATTCATCTTTTTCAATTTCCTCTTTTGTCTTGTTTTCTTTTCCATTATCAATTAATAAAGATTCATTATAAATAGTATTTATTCTTACAATTTCATTATTTATTAATGCTTTCGCATCTAGTTCATCTATATTTTCTTCCATTGAACAAATAAATGAAATGTCTTTTTCCTCATTTGGTTCTATATTAATTTCAAAAACACCACTAACAATATGATTTTCTTCTGGATAAAATCCTCTTTTTTCTTCTTCTATATAAAACATATTGTAAAATATATTATTTATATGCTGTGTATAGTTTCCTTCTGATGTTTTCATATATACAGGATGTGATATATTTTTATCTATAACTAATTTTATTTTATTTGATTTTACCTCTTGTGTAATTTCAAAATTATGATTTGTATTCATACTATGGAAATCTCTAAAATTAAATATTGGTGCCAATTCTAATTTTGCTTTAGAATTTCCATTTCTTATTTTGTAATATACTTCAACCGTATTTTTTCCATATTGCATACATATTGCCTTTGTAATTTCAGTATCTTCTACTTTATACTTAAATACTGGCAAAATATCTTTACTAAAAGATTCTAAATAGTTAAATCCCTGTGATATATAATTTCTACACACATTTGTATATAAGTCATGTTTTCTTCCGTCTAGAACAATACTTTCATCTAATTTTGATAAAATTAAATATCTTCTTGCAGGTGCAGAAAGTGGACTAACTAAAAGTCCATGATATTTTCTAGTATTTGCACCTATTATAGTAGATGATGAGTATCCTCCTATACCATTTGTTATTATCCATTCTTTTTTTAGTCCATTATCTAATCCTAAGTCTTTTTTTTCAAATTTCATTAGTGTATCCTCCAATTATTAATCCAATTATTTTCCTTTATTAAATTTTTCAATTTTCTCTTTTCTTATTTCATCATAGTCTTTTGGTCTTGAAACTTCTTTATGTTCTTTACTGTCTATATAAGCTTTCATAATTTCTTCTTTTTGTTTAAGCATTTGCCTAATTTTCTCTTGATCTTCTATTTTTTTAGGCTCTGTTTGCTTTTTTATCATTCTTGCTTTTTTTCTCTTTTCTGCTTTTTCATCTGCATGTTTTATAGATTCTATTCTATCACTATATTTGCTTGCAAATTTACTTTTTGATTTGCTTTTTGGCTTTTTGCTATCATTTTTCTTGTTTTTATTTTGACGAATCATTTCTTTTTTTATTTCTTTGTCCATTTGAAGTTTTGAATTCATCATTAAATATTCTGGCTCATTTTGTCTATCTTTAAATTTCAAATCATCACATATTATTTTAATTAGAGTATCTGCTATAAGCATACTATTGTGTCTTACAAAATCATCTTTTATAACAGACATATCTTCTTTTATAAATTTTATTTTTTTATCCTTTATATCAGATAAATCTTGTTCTACAAGTTCTGCTCCATCTAAATTGTATTTTTTTATGTATTCTGGAATAACCTCTCCTGTATCATATAAACAATAATCTATTAATCCTTCTCCACAATGCTCTACAATTGCATTTATATGGTCTGCAACTGAGTAATTGTCTGTTAGTCCTGGTTCTGTCATTATGTTACATACATATAATTTTACTGCTTTTGATTCTCTTATTGCTCTTGAAACTCCATTTACTAATAGATTTGGAATTACATTTGTATATAAACTTCCAGGTCCTATAATTATTCCATCTGCTTCTCTTATTGCTTCTATTACCTCTGGAAGGGCTTTACAGTTTGTTGGATTTAAGTATACTCTATTTATTTTTGTTAATTTATCATAAACTGTTTCTGCAATTTTTGATTTTTCTTCTATTAAATATCCATTTTCAAGTTCTGCACAAATTTTCATTTTATCTTTTGTTACAGGAAGTACTTTTCCACAAATTTTAAATATTTCGTTACTATCTTTTATTGCATCTGCTGAGCTTTTTGAAATATCATCCATTGCAGCAAAATATAAATCTGAAAATGAAACTCCGTTTAGTGCTCCTTCTTTAAATTTGTAACTTAATAAATCTTTCATTTTACTGTTATCATCAAGTGCAAGTGAGCCTATTCCATTTTTTATATCTTCTAGTTGTCTATATAACATAGTTTCATTATTTTCGCCAAAATTTTCTCCATAATCTGATACTGTAACTACTGCTGTTATATTACTTGTATGTTTTTTTAGTCCTTCTAGGGTATTATTTAATCCGCTTCCTCCACCTATTACAACTATTTTTGGTCCTTGGTTATAAACTGTTTTGTTGAAAATAAGTGAATTTACATTTACTTTTTCATCTTTATCTAGTCTATAATCTGTTGCCTCTATAAATAATTCCATATTTCTTTTATTTATAAAAACTAGTCCTAAAACTACACAAGTAAATCCTATAACAAAATATGCAATTATTTTTGCTGCTTGCCCAAATGAAATTGCCTCTTCTGATACAATCATATTTGCCATTCCAAATGAGCTAAAAACTATTCCTACAAGTATTAGCATTATCCAACGCTTCATCTTTGAGCTATCTTTAAACCAATAAAATATTCCTTTCATTACTATTCTTCACCTACTATTCTAATTTCCTCTTTTATTTTTATCCCATATTTTTCATTTACTTTTTCCTTTATGTATTTTATTAAATCAATTACATCTTTTGCTGTTGCATTATCACTATTTATTACAAAACCTGCGTGTTTTTCAGATACTTTTGCTCCTCCAATTTGGAAGCCTTTTAGTCCACATTCATCAATTAGTTTTGCTGTAATTACTCCTTCTTGTCTTTTAAATGTGCTTCCTGCTGATGGATATTCTATAGGTTGTTTTTCTTTTCTGCTTGATAAATATTCATCCATTTTTTTCTTTATTTCTTCTTTTTTTCCATATTCTAGTCTTAGTTTTGTTTCTAAAATGATGTAGTCTTTTTTGTTAAATACACTTGACCTATATTCAAATTCTTGTTCTTTGTTTGATAGTTCAAATATTTCTCCAACATAATCCATACACTTAGTTGAAATATTTATGTCTTTTATTTCTTTTCCATAAGCTCCTGCATTCATAAATATTGCTCCGCCAATTGTTCCTGGTATTCCTGATAATTCTTCAAATCCTGATAGATCATCATTCATTAATTTAATTCCAAGTGCCATTGTTTTGTAGCCACTTCCAACTGTTATTTCTGCATATTTTTCTTTTCTTTCTATTTCTAATTTTTGTATATCTATTTTTATTACTAGCCCTCTTATTCCCTTGTCTAGTACTAGTAAATTGCTTCCATTTCCTATTATTGTTATTTTTAAGTTTTTGTCTTTGGCATATTTTATTGCTTCTTTTAATTCTTCTTCGTTTGTTACTTTTACAAATTGGTCTGCTGTTCCTCCAATTTTGAATGATGTATGCTTTTTCATAGGCTCATCAAATATTATTTTTTCTTCTATATTTGTGTTTGTTTTTAACATTTGCTTTGCCTCCTTTTTTTCTATAATATATTATCATTTTTTTGGAATATTTACAAGGGAATCATTATTTTTTCGTTATTATACCATAGATATAATTTTTTTTCATTACTTTATGTACATTTTTTTATATATAATATGTAAATTGTACCAAAAAGACCCGGTCCTTTTGGTACACTGTTCTTTTAGGTTATGTAAACCATTTTATTGCATTTTTCCCCATAATATGCTATAATAAAGATGTTGCAAAAATAACATTCTTTAAAGGAGGAATAATTATGTGGCAATTTTGGTTAATTATTTCAGGAATATGCTTAATAATAGAATCATTTACATTAGGATTTTTCGTATTTTGGTTCTCAATTGGAGCATTACTTGCATTAATAGTTAGTTTATTTACAACAAACATTGTTATTCAATCTGTTGTATTTGTAGTATCTTCAACAATATTACTTTTACTTACCAAGCCACTAATAAAAAAATTTGTAAAAACTCCTAAAACAAAACCTACAAATGTATATAGCATAATAGGAAAAGAAGGTATTGTACTAGAAAGCATTGATAACTTAAATTCTACTGGAAAAGTCAAGGTAAATGGAGAACTTTGGTCAGCAATTTCAGATAGCAATATAGAAAAAGGAGAAACAATAAAAGTTCTAAGTGTAAATGGAGTAAAGTTAAAAGTAGAAAAAGTAAATGAAGTATCAAATGCTAAATAAAATATGATATTAGTTTTTTATATATAAATTTTTTTAAGGAGGTATTATTATGGCTTTTTTAATAGTTATATTAGTAATCATCGCAATTATTGCATTCAAATCAATAAAGGTAGTAAATCAATCTGAAGTGTATATTATAGAAAGACTTGGTAAATATTACAAAACAGCAGAAGCTGGTCTTACACTTATATTACCATTTATTGATAGAGTAAGTTCAGTTGTTCTTTTAAAGGAACTTACTATGGACATCCCACCACAAGGGGTTATCACTAAAGATAATGTTACAATCAATATAGATACAGTTGTGTTCTATCAAATAACTGACCCAGAAAAATCAGTTTATGAGATAGCAAACCTAAAAAAAGGTATTGAATACCTAGCAATTACAACAATTCGTGATATTGTTGGTAAAATGGACTTAGATGAAACATTTGGTTCACGTGACAATATCAACTTCCAACTTCGTTCTATCTTAGATGAAGCTACAGATAAATGGGGTTGTAAAATTAACAGGGTTGAAATAAAAGATATTAACCCACCAGCTGATATTAGAGATGCAATGGAAAAACAAATGAACGCAGAACGTAACAAGAGAGCTTTAATTCTTGAAGCTGAAGCTCAAAAACAATCTGACATTACAGTTGCACAAGGTAAAAAAGAAGCTGCTATCTTAGAGGCAGAGGCTGAAAGTGAAGCTAAAATAAGAAGAGCTGCTGGTGAAGCTAAAGCCATTAAAGAAGTTGCAGAAGCTAAGGCTAAAGAAATTGCAATGGTTTATTCTGCTATCAAAGATGCCAATCCAGATGATAAATTAGTTCAATTAAAATCATTAGAGGCATTAAAAGAAGTTGCAAATGGCGATGCAAATAAAATCTTTATTCCTTTTGAAGCTACATCTGCTTTAAGCAGTTTAGGTGCTATAACAGATGTTATGAAAAATGAAAAGGAAGATAAAAAAACTACTAAAAAATAAAATAAAATTTGAGGTGGATTCTAAATTTTAAAATGAATCCACCTCTTTTTATATTTTAATATCTTCTATAACAACCTCTTATCCACCCTGTTCTACCACAATTAGCTTGGTTGGGTATAACATTTCCACTTACAGTCACTCCGGTTATTTTGAGTCGCTATGTCATTATTATTTACGCATCCACAACTGTTTTCGTTATTATTGTTGTCTGCCGTTCCTAGGCAATCACTATTTATTGTTAATAAATTTTGGCTATTTCCATTATTACATCTGCAACTAATTTTTAGTAAATCATTATTTTCATTATAGCACCCGCAACTACTTTCACGTTCTCTGTTTCTACTTCTTCCACTACTTCTACCTTGACTTTCATCACAATTAAATAATCGATTTTTAATAAGACTTATTATTCTAACAATCCAAGCAGTTAAAAACGCAATTATTGTATATATAATTACAGCAATTAAGCCTTCTGCTAAATTTGTTATAACTCCAGCAGCATATAACGAAAATAAAATAATTAAATATATTGCAAAAAAAGTTATCGCAACCAAAATTTGGCATTTTAAGACCTTTTGAAATACAATAGCAAGAAGAATTGTAGCTAATGGCAGAGCAAAAAAAATAAGCAAATTCATAATACATATCTCCTTTTGTTTTTTTATATATATTATGAATTTTGCTTTAAAAAAGTTACTTTTAATTATACTCTACTTTTACTAAAAATAGTCCATAAGGTGGTAAGGTTTTACCTGCATTCTCCCTTTTGCCTTCATTTATTATTTTTGTTATATCCTCTGGTTTTATTTTTCCTAATCCTACATCTAACAGTGTTCCAGAAATAATTCTAACCATATTATATAAAAAGCCATTACCTGTAAGTTCTATACAAATTCTTGTATCTTCTCTTTTATATACCTTTGCCTCATATATTGTTCTTACACTACTTTTACTGCTTGTTCCACTTGCCTTAAAAGCTTTAAAATCATGCTCTCCCTCAAAATATTTAGCAGCTTCTTGCATTTTTTCTATGTTTAGTTTTTGTGGAATGTGACACTCTAAATTTCTGTATAATGCTGATGAAAATTCTGAGTTATTTATAACATATCTATAGGTCTTTCTTTTGCAACTTAGTCTACTATGAAACCTTTCGTCGACTTCTTCTGCATTTATAATTCTAATTGTCTTTTTTAATTTGGTATTTAATGCAACTGGTATTTTTTCTATTGGGATTTTTGAGTTTGTTTTAAAGTTGGCAACTTGCCCTATTGCGTGAACTCCGGCATCTGTTCTTCCTGAGGCATTTAATTCTGTAACTTCTCCTGTTACTGCTTCAATTGCTTTTTCTATTGTACCTTGGATATTTAGCTTATCTGGTTGTTTTTGCCAACCATTGAAGTCTTTGCCATCATATTCTATTGTTAATTTTATATTTCTCATTCTTTTTCTTTTACCTTTTTTATTTTCTCTTTTAACTTCTCCCAATTATTACTTGAAACATTTTCATTTTCTGGGAATCTTTTTGTTACAATGTTGCTAATCAAAATCTTCTTCAAAACATCTTCTCTAACATCTGCAATTAAAGTTCCATCTTTAGCAACAGATATTTTTCCAGTTTCCTCTGAAACTACAACAGCAATTGCATCAGATTCTTTAGAAATTCCAATAGCTGCCCTATGTCTTGTTCCAAGCTCTTTTGCAATATCGGCATCACTCGCTAAAGGAAGCATACAAGCTGCTGCTGCAATTCTATTATCACTTATTACAACTGCTCCGTCGTGTAATGGAGTATTTGGAACAAATATATTTACAAGTAACTGTGGTGATACTTCAGCATTCATTTCTACACCTGTTGATACTATATCTTTTATTTTTATATCCCTTTCAATAACAATTAATCCACCTGTTTTACTTTTAGAAAGTTCTGTTGCTGCAATTGCTATTTTATATATATCTTCTTTTGTTTTTGTTGCTATATCTTTATCCATTCCAAATAATTTAGTAAACTTATTAGTTCCAAGTTGCTCTAGTGCTCTTCTTATTTCAGGTTGGAAAATTATAATTAAAAGTATAACTCCCCAATTCATTACTGCAGACAATATGTAATTTAATATATTTAAGTTTAATATTCCACTAAGCCAAGTTGCTATTACCAAAAATGCAATTCCCTTTACCAATTGCCAAGCTCTAGAATCTTTTACAATTTTTAATAAGCCATAGGCCAAAAATATAACTATTGTTATATCAACTATTAATGTTATTAGTTTGAAAGGACTTTGTTGATATATTTGAATATATGTTAATATATTTTCTCTTATATCTTCTATCATTAATTTATCTCCCTATTTTTATTTTAAGCAATTGCTGAATATATATAATATATAAATGTTGCACATACTGATAAAACCATCATTATTGCAAGAATACTTGCCATTATTTTTACAGCTAATTGTCCTTTATTTATTTTAAATTTATTTGTTTTTTCTTTATTTTTTGCCATTTTCATTCCTCCTAATTTTTTATTCTACATAAATTATTATAACACTTTTTTAATTTTTTGCAATACTAATTTTGAAATGGGGACGGTTCCTTTTTAAAAAAGGGACCGTCCCCATTTCAAAAAATGCACCAAAAAGATACGGTCCCAATGGTGCAATTAATAAAAATTATCCAATTTTAAAAATTTCTTCTAACAGCTTTACAGCTTCTTTTCCTTTTTTCTCATTATTGCAATGAACTTCGCATAAGCAATCATCTTCTTCAATATAATCATGTATTTTTTTATTTAACACAATTCCTGCAGACATATCAATTTTGTCATCTTTTTTTGTTCTTCCCGCTCCTAAAAAGCATGCTACTTTTCCAATGTTTTCTGCATTTAATTCTTTAACAATTCCATTTTTTTTGCTTCTAACCTCAAATACATATTTTGCTTTTTCAAATTTATTTGTATTTTCTAAATATGATATATCTCCGCCTTGATTTTTTACCATTTCTTTAAATTTTTTATATGCAAAACCATTTTCGATTTGTTTTATCATTTTTTCCTTGTTATCTTCTATGTTTTCTCCTAGACCTGCTAATTTTATCATCTGACTTCCAAGTTCTAATACTATTTCTTTTAAATCTTCTGGCATATCCTTTCCTTTTAAGAAATTTATAGCTTCTATCATTTCTAATGTATTTCCAACAGCATATCCTATTGGTTCATCCATTGGAGTAAATACACTTTCAACTTCTAGGTCTGCATATTCACCTAATTTTTCCATTTTGTTTGCTAATAATTTTGCATCTTCTAGAGTTTTCATAAAAGCACCTTTTCCGTACGTGACTTCTAGTACTATTTTATTTGCCCCAGAAGCTATTTTTTTACTCATTATACTTGATGCTATTAATGGGATATTTTCTACACAACTTATAGTATCTCTTAATGCATATATTTTTTTATCTGCTGGTGCAAGATTCATTGTTTGCCCAATCATACTTATTCCTATTTTATGAACATTTTCTTTGAATTTTTGTATATCAATATTAGTTGTATATCCAGGTATTGATTCCATCTTATCAACTGTCCCACCAGTAAAACCTAGTCCTCTTCCAGACATTTTTGCAACAGGTATCCCAAGTGAAGCTACAATTGGCAATAATATAATTGATACTTTATCTCCAACGCCTCCTGTACTATGCTTATCTACAACATTTTCTCCAAATTCTGATAAATCTAGTACTTCTCCTGAATTTGCCATACTAAATGTTAAATCATATAATTCTAAGTCACTCATTCCATTTATAAAAATTGCCATTATTAATGCTGCTGCTTGGTAATCCGTAATAGTTCCTTCTGTGTATCCTTTTACAAAATATTCTATTTCTTCTTTTGTTAATTCTTCTTTATCTCTTTTTTTAGCTATTATATCTAAAATATTCATATTTTCTCCTCTCATTTTTCTGATTGGGGACGGTTCTTTTTCGGAAAAAGAACCGTCCCCAATCAGAAAAAAGTTATTTCACAAAATGTTTTATAAAACTTCTTCTATGTATTTCGCAAGGTCCATATTCTTTTAATGCTGCTATGTGTTTGGCGGTTCCGTAGCCTTTATGTGATTCAAATCCATATTGTGGGTATATTTTATCCCATTCTCTCATTATTCTGTCCCTTGTTACTTTTGCTATTATTGATGCTGCTGAAATTGAATAGCATTTGGCATCACCTTTTATTATTGATTTATATGGAATTCCTAATGTGTCTATTCCTGTTAGTGCATCTACCATTATTAAATTTGGTTTTATTTTCATTTGTTCAACCGCTTCTGTTAGGCCTTTTTTAGTTGCTTGCAAAATATTTATTTTGTCTATCTCATCTTGATAAACTATTCCTATTCCATAACTTACAGCCTCTTCTAAAATAATATCATATAATTTTTCTCTCTTTTTTTCAGATATTTTTTTAGAATCATTTATTCCCTCTATCATTGAATCTTTGGGCATTATTACAGATGCAACAACAACGGGACCTGCCAATGGCCCACGTCCCGCTTCATCTATTCCTGCTATATATTCAACACCTTTATCAAAAAAAACCTTTTCTATTTCTTTTAAGTTTCTTAATCTTTCTTCTTCTTTTTCTTTCATTTTATTGTAAAAATCCTTTCTATTTTTCCTTTTTCTAAAGTCATCCTCTTATTTTCTTATTTATCAATAGCTTCTTGCAGGGTTGATAGAGTATAGTATGTTGTCCCTTTATATTCAACTCCTGGTACATATATTATTTCTAAGTTTCTATAGTTACTTGAATCATATACTACAACATAGTCTCCATTACTTGAATTACTTGCTAATTCATCTAATCCCATATCTTTTAAAGCATCTGTAGTTATATCATAACATTCACAGCCATTTCCCGTATTTACTTTGCTATCTACTTTTGCTATTAGGTCTGTTTGGTTGCTTGATTTTGTTAATTTATATTTTTCAGAATAGATTTCCTCTCTCTTGCTGGTTTTATCTTCTGCATCCCAAACCTCTGCATTTGTTTCTTCTGCATATACTTTTGCTTTTGACCTTATTGTTATCATATTAGTTAGATATGTTTCAACTTTTGTGTTTTTTATTAAATCTGAACCTTGTGTTATTGTTATTCCTGTTAGTAGCATTATTACTATTATCATTATTACCAATGCTGTAATTGTAATACCTTTATTTTCTTTTATATATAACATAAAATATTCTCCCTTAATTTATTTAAATAAAGAGCTTAATATGGTATTTATTAAGCTCTTTTACTTAACTAATTATGTAGCTATGTAATAACCTACACCTCTTTTAGTTATTAATATTTTTGGATTTGATGTATCTCTTTCTATCTTTTCTCTTATACGTCTTACTGTTACATCTACTGTTCTAATATCTCCATAATATTCGTATCCCCAAACTTTTTCAAGTAATGTTTCTCTTGTTATAACCTGTCCTGGGTCTGATGCTAAAAATTTTAATACTTCAAATTCTCTTAATGTTAAATCTACAATTCTATCATTTACCATAACTTCAAATCTATCTAAATCTAATGTTAATACACCTACTTTTATTATGTTTGTTCTTTTTAATTCTGGTGTTTCTTCTGGCTTCTTTACTTCTTTTACTTCTTTTTTTACATTTGCAATTACATCTGCTTTTCTAAGATTTGCCTTAACTCTTGCTAATAGTTCTCTTATACTAAATGGTTTTGTTATATAGTCGTCTGCTCCTAATTCCAAGCCTAAAATTTTGTCTAGTTCATCGTCTTTTGCAGTTACCATAAGTATAGGCACATTCATTATATTTTTTACTCTTTTACATACTGATAATCCGTCAAGTTTTGGAAGCATTACATCAAGTAAAATTAAGTCTGGTTTTTCTTCTTGAGCAATAGTTATTGCCTCTAATCCATCTTTTGCTTCTATAACATTATATCCCTCTTTTATTAGATTACATGATAATAGGTTTAGTATCATCTTTTCATCATCAACTATTAATATTGTTTTCTTATAATCCATTTCTTGTTCTTCCACAAACTAGCCCCCCTGCCTTTATTATCTTTTTTAATATATCACATTTAAGTACATTATACAAGTTTTATTTCAAAAATTCTTTAACTTCTTGTAATAATCCTTTTTCTCCTTGTTTTTCTATTTTTAATGTTATCATTGGTTTTATTCCTGCTGAAAATTTAATTCTATTTCCATATTTTTTTATTATGTCTGATAATGAATTATTATCAAATTTATTTGTATCATAAGTAAATACAACTGAATTTCCCCTACTTTGAATTTTTGTTAAATATTTTTCTTTTGCTAATTGTTTTATTCTTGATATCTCTAATAGATTTTCAATTTCATTTGGCATATTTCCAAATCTATCAATTATTTCATCTATTACATTTCTTATATCTTCCTCATTTTTGCATAAAGCAATATCTTGATATATTTCGATTTTTTGATTTTGATCACTTATAAAACTATCTGGTATGTAACTTGTTACATTTAAGTCTATTTGACAACCTATATCTTCCTCTACTTTTATTCCTTGTTCTTCTTTTAAGACTTCATCTAAGATTCTACAATATGTATCATATCCAACTTCTTCTAAATGTCCGTGTTGAATCTCTCCTATTAAACTTCCTGCACCTCTTATTTCTAAATCTCTCATTGCTATCTTAAATCCTGAACCAAACTCTGTAAATTCTTTTATTGCTTTTAAACGTTTATCAGCTACTTCTGATAACATCTTGTCTTTTCTATAGGTTATATAAGCATATCCTTGTCTATCTGATCTACCAACTCTTCCTCTTAATTGATATAATTGTGCTAATCCAACTCTGTCTGCGTTTTCCATTATGATTGTATTTGCATTTGGTATATCAATTCCAGATTCTAGAATTGTTGTACATACAAGTACATTTATTTTTCCCTCTACAAACTCTTCCATAATATCTTCTATTTCCTCACCAGTCATTCTTCCGTGTGCAAATCCAACTTTTGCCTCAGGAACTAGTCTTGAAATTTTATCTGCCTTTAATGCAATTTCGCCAACATTATTAAATAAATAAAATACTTGACCATTTCTTTCTAATTCTTTTGTTATTGCTTCTTTTATAACTTCTGCATCATATTCTAATACATAGGTTTGAACTGGCTTTCTATTTTGAGGTGGTTCATATATTACAGACATATCCCTTACACCTACAATAGACATGTGTAAGGTTCTAGGAATTGGAGTTGCAGTCATTGTAAGTACATCTACATTTGTTTTATATTGCTTTATTTTCTCTTTTGCTTTTACACCAAAACGTTGCTCTTCATCTATTATCAATAATCCTAAATCATTAAATTCGACATCTTTACCTAATAATCTATGTGTTCCAATTAATATATCAATTTCTCCTAATTTCATCTCTTTTATTATTCTGTTTTTATCTTTTGTTGTTCTAAATCTATTTAATACATCAACTCTAATTGGAAAATCTTTCATTCTTTCTTTAAAAGTTTCATATTGTTGTTTTGCTAAAACCGTTGTTGGTGCTAGATATGCAACCTGTTTGTGGTCCATTACAGCTTTAAATGCTGCTCTAATTGCTACTTCTGTTTTACCATAACCAACATCCCCACATAGAAGTCTATCCATTGGCTTTTCATTTTCCATATCTTTTTTTACTTCATCTATACATCTTAATTGATCATCTGTTTCAACATAAGGAAATGCTTCTTCAAATTGTTTTTGCCATTCTGTATCTTTTGAAAACGCATATCCCTTTGATTTTTCACGCCTTGCATACAATTCTATTAATTCTTTTGCAACAGCTCTTAAATTATTTCTAACCTTATTTGTTGTCTTTTCCCAATCTTTTGAACCAAGTTTGTTAAGCTTTAAATTTAATTCTTCTCCACCAACATATTTTCTTATTTCATCAAGTGAGTTTGTTGGTATATATAAAATATCATCACCTGAATATTTTAATTTTAAATAATCTCTTGTTGTACCATCTGCTGTTATTGTGTTTACACCAATATATATTCCAATTCCATATCTTCTATGTACTACATAATCTCCGACTTTTAAATCTGCAAATACAACTTTTTCGCCTTGTTTAAATGTTTCGCTTTTACGTTTTTTTATAGTTCTCGTTCCATCAACTAAATCACTTGCAATCATTACAACTTGATTTAAGTCTATACTATAAAATCCTTTTGATATTTTTCCAAGTGTTATTATTACTGTATTTGCATCTTGATTTATTATTGTTTTGTTTAATTTTTCATAATATATTGATAAAATGTCATATTCAGCTAGTAATTTCTCCATTTTATTTGCTTTTTCTTTTGTATCTACTACTATGTAAACTTTTTTTTCTTGCTTTTTGAAATTGTTTATATCATTTATAAATAAATCAATTCCACTCTTAAAATAGTTTAATTCTTTGTATTTAAAATCATATCTTTCGATTCCGTTTTTTATCCTATCATCTAGTTTATCTAAATATATTGTTTGATATTTTTCTATATTAGATTCTAAGTTTTCTGTTGCTACATAATTTTTTAAACTATCAGGTATTATCCTTCCCTTTTCCATAAGTGCTTTTATTGTATTTTCATTATCTTGCTCTATATTTTCACTTCTTTGTATAACTTTATTGAATTCATCTACAAATACCAAATATTTATCATCTATATATTCTAAAACTGTTTCTTGTTTTCCATAAAAGGAATTGAAATATCTATCAATTTTGCTTATATACTCAACATTACGTATTTTTTCTAAATCGCTTTCAACCTTTTCTGATATGTTTTCTGGATATACATTATTGCTTATATTTTTGGCAACTTTTTCTATAGATGTTTCTAATATATACTCGTGTGCTGGAAATATTTCTATTTTTTCTATATTATCAATTGACCTTTGACTTATTATGTTGAAGTGTCTAATTGAATCAATTTCATCTCCCCATAATTCAATTCTTATACCAGTACTTTCTGTTGTTGAAATATCTATTATTCCACCTCTTACACTAAATTCTCCTCTTCCATCTATTAGGTCAAATCTTTGATATCCTAGGTCTACTAATTTTTGCTTTAGAACTTCTAAATCACATCTATCTCCAACTTTGAATTTTAGAACATTCTTATATAAAGTATCTTTTGAAATTATTTTTTGTTTTATTGTTTCAACTGATGTAACTATTATTAATTTTTGTTTTTTGTAAATTTTATTTAATATTTCTATTCTTTCATAAGGTAAATTTTTACTTTCTGCAACATAATCATAAGTTATAATTTCTTTTTTAGGTAAATATGCTACATCTTCTGTAAAAAATTTCAAGTCATTTACCAATGCTTGTGCTTGTATTTCATTATATGTAATAATAAATATTGGTCTTTTTGTTTGTTCTAGACATTTTGCTATTATCGATGCTTCTGCTACGCCAGTTAAGCCCGATATTGCTATCGGGCTCTTTTTATTTTCTAAATTTTTTATAAAGTCATTATATTTTGAACTTTTTTCAAGTTCTTTTAGTATTAAATTCATTATTCTCTACTTCTTCCTTTTTCTTCTTCATCTTTCATTTTTTTCCTCATTTGTTCAATTACTTTTTCTTTATCTATGTCTTTTAATTTCTCTTTTGATTTTTGTGATCCTGATTTTACTTTTATATTTTTCAAATTGTCTTTGTCTTTTTCCTCAAATATTTTCTTTTCCATTGTATCTACTCTTTTTAGGGATTCAAGTAATGCTTTTTTTACTCTTTTTAGATGCTCATCATCTTCGTTTTCATCTTCTTCGTTTGAGGTATTTTTTCTTTTTTTAGGATATGCTATTATATCTCCTTCTTTATAGGCTTTTATTGCTTCTTCTTGTGATAATTCTGGTTTTTCTTCTTCTATAAAGTCCTCTAATGTTCCTTTTATATCTATTATTTTTTCGTTTTTTTCTTGTTTATTTTCAAATTCTTGCATATAAATTTTCATTCCTTTCGCTTTTTTGTTAAAAGCTCGTTATTAGTATATGTTAATACTTTTGGATATATATACTTTATCACAAATTTTGATAAATTGCAATAAGTTGATTGGTAAATTTTGTAATTAATTTTAACAACAAAATCCCATCAAGACAATATATGCCTTGATGGGATTTTGATTTTAGACTTATCCAGCAAGATATCCCTCAAAATTGTAAAGGGTTTTTTTGCCGTTTGAGTCTGTTTTCTGGAGGCAAGCACCACATGCTGAGAAAACCACGTCAATGATTGTAGGCTCTTCCTCTTTTGCCAGTAATGTTCCTGTCTGGTCATAGATTGAAGCAAAACGTTCATCTTCATCAATGACTTTGAAATAGGTATCCCCAGCAACAAATTCGACTCTAACATTTTCTCCTTTTGTCACTTCAAGACATTTGCAACAAAGGAGAAGATTGTACCAGTCAACTCTGTTACCATCTGTACACTGTGCAAATCGTCCACCGCCAAGTTTTAGTATTGCTACTGACTGATACTTCTTTTTAGTTTCAGTCTGCAGTGTGTCTCTCTCACAATCAATATTGCTTGAAAACTCACTAATAATAACTTCATTGTCATCAGTTATTGTGATGGATCTCTTGTAATGCTTCTCATTTGCTGAAAATTCATTGCTATACATATGTTTTCCTCCATTTTTTCTGAAAAAAATATTTATTAGTAACTATTATCTATTTTACCACATTATGTAACTTTTGGCAACCCATATTTAAAAAAAAAGCCATATATAGGCTAATTTACATCTTCATACCCTATACATAGCTTTTTACATTATAAATTATTGTAATTCAACAGTAGCTCCAACTTCTGTAAATTTAGCTTTTAAATCTTCAGCTTCGTCTTTGCTAACGTTTTCTTTAACTGTTTTAGGAGCTCCATCAACTAATTCTTTAGCTTCTTTTAATCCTAAACCTGTAGCATCTCTAACTACTTTGATAACTTTTATTTTTTGATCTCCTGCTGATGCTAAAACAACATTGAATGATGTTTTTTCTTCAGCTGCTGCAGCTCCTGCTGCTCCTGCTGCTGGTGCAGCTGCTGCTACTGCAGATACTCCAAATTCTTCTTCTATAGCTTTAACTAATTCTGATAGTTCAACAACTGTCATTTTTTTGATTTCTTCAATCATTTCTTCTTTATTCATTATAAAATCCTCCTATTTTTTATTTTAAATTTAATTTCAATTTTATTTAATTTTTATATAATCAATCTATTGATTATATTTTAACTAATAGCTTTTTTATATTAAAGCATATTAATTTTATTTGAATAACTTAAGTAAAATTAAGCTTCTTCTTTTTGAACTCTAACTTGGTCAAGAGCAATTGCAAGTTTTGAAATATTTGCAAGCAATCCTCCAGCAAGCATAGATAGCAATTCTTCTCTTGATGGTAATTTTGCTAAAGTAATTATTTCTTCAGCTGTCATAACTTTACCTTCAACAACTCCACCTTTTATTTTGTAGAAATCGTTCTTCTTAGAGAAGTTGTATATTGCTTTTGTTGGTTCTAAATAATCACCATTTGTCATTATAACTGCTGTTGGTCCTTCTAAAGCTTCATCTAAACCTTCTAAACCACATTCAGCTAATGCTCTTTTTGTGATGTTATTTTTTATAACTTTATATTCTGCACCAATGTTTCTTATTTCTGTTCTTAAATTTGTAACATCAGCAACGTTAATTCCTCTGTAATCTGCTAAAAGTACTAATTTAGCTTCTTTCATTTGTTCTGCTAATTTTGATACTTCTTCTTTCTTTAGGTTGATATTTTTTTCACTTGCCATTTGTTTTTTCACCTCCTGAAATTTTTTAGTTTTATATTTAATTATAAAAACTCGTTATCTGCCTACAATTCGAGACATATAACGAGTTTTATTTCTCTATATATGCCTCGGTAGGGCTTATTTCTTGCCTACTGTCTTTGGCTATTTATTATATTTATTATTCTACTGAAATTCCAGGTCCCATTGTTGTTGTAACTGAAATACTCTTTATGTATTGTCCTTTAGCTGCTGCTGGTTTTGCTTTTATTATAGCATCCATAATTGTTTGGTAGTTTTCTTGTAATTTTTGAGCTCCAAATGAAACTTTTCCGAATCCTAAGTGAATAATGTTAGTTTTGTCTAATCTATATTCAACTTTACCAGATTTGATATCTGCTATTGCTTTTGTTACATCCATTGTAACTGTTCCTGATTTTGGATTTGGCATTAATCCTTTTGGTCCTAATACTTTACCAAGTCTACCTACAACACCCATCATATCTGGTGTTGCAACAACTACATCATAATCAAACCAGTTATCATTTTGTATTTTTGGTATTAATTCTTCAGCTCCAACATAGTCTGCTCCTGCTTTTGTAGCTTCGTCAGCTTTTGGTCCTTTAGCAAATACTAATACTTTTTGAGTTTTACCTGTACCATTTGGAAGTACAACTGTTCCTCTAACTTGTTGATCAGCATGTTTAGAATCTACTCCTAATCTTACATGTAATTCAACTGTTTCGTCAAATTTTGCTTTTGGCATTTTTTCGATAATTTCTAGTGCTTCATTAATTGAATATTTTTTGTTAGCTTCAATTAATTTGCTACTTTCTTCATATCTTTTACTCATTTTAAAAATCCTCCTTTGGTTTTATCGAGCTTTTGCTCTCCCAATATATTTATATAAATTTTAAATTTATATCATAATTAATTATATGTATTATATTATTGACTTTTACTTTATAATTTTCATTATAAATATTTTTCCATAATATAATATTAGTCAACTACAACAACACCCATTGAACGTGCTGTTCCAGCAACCATACTCATAGCTGCTTCTATTGTAGAAGCATTTAAGTCAGGCATTTTTTGTTCTGCAATTGCTCTTACTTGTTCTTTAGTAATTTTAGCAACCTTGTCTTTATTTGGTTTTCCAGAACCTTTTTGAATACCTAATGTTTTTTTAATTAATACAGCTACAGGTGGTACCTTTGTTATAAAGTCGAAAGATTTATCTTTGTAAACTGAAATAACAACTGGTATTATTAATCCTGCTTGATTAGCTGTTCTATCATTGAATTCTTTAACGAATTGCATAATATTAACACCACTTGATCCTAATGCTGGTCCTACTGGTGGAGCTGGTGTTGCCTTTCCTGCTTCTATTTGTAATTTAATTTGTTTAACTACTTCCTTTTCTGCCATTATAATGGCACCTCCTTAATTAATCTAGTTTTTGAACTTGTGAAAATTCTAGTTCTACTGGTGTTTCTCTACCAAACATAGATACTAAAACTATTACTTTGTTCTTATCTTTTTTAATTTCTTTTACTATTCCTGTATATCCATCTAATGGACCTCCAAGAATTTTAACATTATCATCTATATTATAGTCTACATTTATTGGAACATTATCAAATCCCATTTTTCTAATTTCTTCATCAGATAATGGTATTGGATCTGTACCTGAACCAACAAATCCTGTAACACCTCTTGTGTTTCTTACTATATACCAAGATTCCTCTGTTACAATCATTTTTATTAAAACATAACCTGGAAATACTTTTTTTAGATTTGTTTTTTTCTGTCCTTCTTTTATTTCTATTTGTTCTTCCATTGGAACTATTATATCAAAAAAGAAGTCCTCTAACTCTCTATTTTTAACAGTTTTTTCTAAGTCTGTTTTTACTTTGTTTTCATAGCCTGAATAAGTATGTACAACATACCATCTTGGAACCATATCATAATCTTTTTGAGACATTTGTCTGGCCTCCCTTATTTTATTCGTTTGATTCAGTATTGTTTTCTTGATTTTCTGTTGATGAATTAACTTCTATATTTTCAAGATTTTCCTCAGAATTGCTTTCTGAATTTTCTTCACTGTTATTTGTATTTTCATCAGTATTTTCTGATGTTTCATTTTGTTCTTCTGAAGTATTGTTTTCTGAATCGTTTGTTGTTTGGAATGATGATTGTACCTTTTCTTGCATTTTTGTTATTCCATATTTGTTTAAGTTATCAAAACAGAAATCACAAATAAATACTATTAACGCAATAATAAAAACAAATGCTATTACTGCTGCTGTATTATTTGCAAGTTCTTTTGGTGTTGGCCAAACAACTTTTTTAAGCTCAGCTTTCATTTCTTTAAAATAGCTACTTTTTTGCTTTGTTTCTTTTTTTTCTTTTTTAGCCATTTTATATCCTCCTTAAAATAGCTTAATTATTTTGTTTCTTTATGTGTTGTACGTTTTTTGCAGAATTTACAGTATTTAACTAATTCTAGTCTGTCTGTATTGTTTCTTTTATTTTTTGAAGTCATGTAATTTCTATTTTTGCATTCTGTGCATTCTAGTATAATATTTTCTCTTGGTCCTTTTGCTGCCATTTTATACACCTCCGAATTAATTTACCTTTTTTTATTTAAACGATGTGAACATACGTGTCTAAGTTACATATGCCTAAATATTTTATCACTTTAGGTACAATATGTCAACCATTTTTAACATTTATCTGTAATTTTTTTTAATTTTTTTACTATATAATTTAACTATATAAAATTCTACTTTTATTTCCTTATATAAAGTTATATGTGTTACTTTCTTTTTTTCTTTTGAACCGAATATCCAAATTTTCCAATTTTTTTACCTTGAGTATAATATCCACCATTTGAGTATGATATTAGGTCACATTTACTTATATCAAATGCTCCTTTTTCGTCTATATATTTCTCATCTGCATTTATTGCTAAAACATCTGCTATAAACATATTATGACTTCCAAGTTCTTTTATTTCTTTTACTTTACATTCAATAGAAACAGGACTTTCTTTTATCATTGGACATTTTACAAAATTTGCTTTTTCTTTGTGAAGATTCATTTCTTTAAATTTATCAAATTTTCTTCCTGTTCTACATCCACACCAATCTGTAGCTCTTGCAAGTTCCTTATTTGTAAGATTAATTACAAACTCGCCTTGTTCTTTTATTAAATTATATGAATATCTTTCAGGTCGAACTGATATATATACCATTGCTGGATTTGTATTTAATATTCCTGTCCATGCAACTGTTATTATATTAGATTTTTCCATATCCCCACAAGATACCATAACAGCTGGTATTGGATAAATAAATGTTCCTGGTTTCCACATTGTTTTTGACATATAATTTTACTCCTTAATACAAAAAAAGCACAAATCAAATGAATTAAATTTGCAATTTATGTTCAAAAATTAAATCTGATTTCTACTTTTTTATAAAATAAAAAAAATCTAGCGACAACCTATCTTTCCAACAGGGTAACCCGTAAGTATTTTCGGCACATTTGAGCTTGACTTCTGTGTTCGGGATGGGAACAGGTATTTCCTCAATGTAATCATCACTAGAAAATTATTGTATGCAATTTTTTTAGCACACTCAAAAATACATAGATGAATTTGTTTTAGGCTTTTCCAATCTAGTTAAAGACCTTCGTTATTTTTTTAACCTTGTGGTTAAGCCCTC